>Ga0116227_10005669_pt1 | contig 26113 bp, 14 predicted proteins | sample S1TSphgellanicum_FD_89693 | JGI IMG/M metagenome (GOLD analysis project Ga0116227, IMG submission 89693) | Host-associated microbial communities from peat moss isolated from Minnesota, USA - S1T2_Fb - Sphagnum magellanicum MG | ecosystem: Host-associated > Plants > Peat moss > Unclassified...
GATTTTTTTCATTTTCCCTTTGTTCCAACATGTTTCCAATGTATTCCCCATGGGTTTTCTTTTAAGTTTTGGGGGGAGAGGGGGGCGGGGAAAGAGGATGATTTTTTTGATTTTTCCTTTGTTCCAACAGGTTCCCAATGTGTTCCCCATGGGTGTTCCTAATCACACCTTGCTTTAATCCCATATGTTTTGTTCAAAGTCCTCCCCTTCTCACATATATCGATGGGCCAAAGGGGGAGGCACTCCATCTGTCCATAGAATCTTCAATTTTTGTGAACCTTCATAGTTTCAATTTTTTTTTGCTGGGGCCAATCAAATTCAATAAAAAAAAGTTGGACTTGTGAGGGGTAAAGGTCAGGCCAAAAACGTTGATAAATTTTTTTGGGAGGAGAAATTTCATGTAGCCAATGGGAAGGCCCAAGCACACACTGAATGTGCTTTGCATTTTTTCCTTTTAAGTTTGGGGGGCCGGGGGATTTAAAGGGGGATATTTTTCAGTTTTCCTTGGTTCCCATTATGTTGACCATCCCACCATCCGATCACTTTGGCTGGCCAAAAATGGTGATAAACTTTTTTGGGAGGAGAAATTTCATTCAGCCAATGGGAAGGCCTAAGCACACATTGAATGTGCCTTGCATTTTTTCCTTTTAAGTTTGGGGGACGGGGGATTTAAAGGAGGATATTTTTCAGTTTTCCCTAGTTCCCATTATGTTGACCATCCCACCATCCGCTCACTTTGGCTGGGGCCTTCAAAGGAAAGGGGGTGTGGGGAGGGGGGCTCTAGCCAATCATGAATTACCGCATTAAGACATCGACGCTCATTTCTTTATAGTAGTAGATAATTGATTATCATTATAATTATAATAAGCATTTAATTGATAATTACGAATATTTATTATAAATTTTAATATTATCATATTAATTGATTTTAAATAATTTTTTGTTCAATCAAATTTACATTAAAAAAAATTCCAAATGAAATAAAATCAAAGAGTTTTACTTGCCAAAACAAATATTTAAATATATTTGACAAATAAAATTAAAAAACTTGCAATATATATTTAAACCATGGTTTAGTTTAGTTTAATTTAATTTAGCCATGGTTAATTTTAACCATAAATATTTTAGCCTAATAAATTTAGCCATGGTTAATTTTAGCCATAATTATTTTAGCCTAACTTAGTTTAATTAAGGTTAATTTAGGTTAGCCTAAGTTAGTATGGGGTTAACCTTAGTACTAAAAACACATAATATTATTATACATAACATATGTAAATATATTAAGTATAATAATTTAAATATGTATAAATTTAGGCCATCATTTTTATGACACGTGTCCATGTTGTACACATTTAGTTACACGTTAGTTGCACACACAAACATATGGTTGAAAAATTATATAATATAATAAATTTATAGTTGTAAACATGATCGAAATAGTTGCAAACGACAATTAGTTGCATGTCAGTTACATAATGATTGGTTGCAAATGATAAGATTTTTAGTAGTATTAAATACCTAAACCTTAATAAAAATATTACTAATTAAAAAAAAAAATTCCTACAATACATTAAGGACCATGTTCGACATCTTGTAAAACACAAAAAAAATGCAAGACTGTCTGAGAAGCAGACATGTGATATTAAATAGGTATCGATATGAAGAGCTGAACGTGGGAATGATTTTCATTGTGGACATCGATGTTGTTGCGATAAAAGGTCATTTGCAAGGTGCTTTCAAGTAGATTAATTTTCGTTTCCCTTACTTTCAAACGAAGTTAATCTTTCGCATGGATTTGTTTAGAGCTTGATTAATGGGAGATAAATTAGCTTGTCAAACAACATATTGGCACAACGTCTGGTTTCAAACATACAATACATAACTCAATTGTTATTTTTGATCTTGGATGAACATGGTGTAATGTTATAGTCATGCAGTTCGGAATAATATGATAGTCTTGTGTTGAGGTTATAAGAACATTCTATAGGTAAGAAATGTAAGTTGCCCACCAGATCGTATTTCTCGTATCCAATTCCAATCGGGTTCATAATTGTGGTGTTAGTATGAAGTTTTGCAATTTTTTTCACATAACATGAAGTGTTCAAAACTGACAAAGTGGCAATGAATAATTACCTTCCATGAACCATGAAATCATGAAATATAATAAATCCCTATCTATATGCGGAGTGGATTAATAGTTTTTAGTAATTGCCATAACTACAAAATAACTTTTCCCAGTTCGAAAATTGCCAAACGATAATTTTTTTGGTAAGAAGTTATCTAACTATTGAAGCCACGATGTTAATTGTGGACATAAATTTGCTTGCAGAAATTGAGTTGCCTAACTATTTACAGAGTGTTCTAGTTCTTCCTACGATTAGATGTTATGTTTTTTTATGCTTTTTGTAGTGTGTTGACACTTAAGGAAAATAAAACCAAAAGTAAGGAAAAATAATGGAAAAAAAAAGAGAAAAACATCAAATTTTTAAAGAAACATCCATGTGCAAGTTTGGGCTATTTCACATCACTAACTTGTTCACAATAAGATCGTTACGACAGACCTTACGTTCGAATAATGCCATTTTAGTCTCTTGAAAACAAGACTATGGTGTGGTGTCACCATGTCGAAACAAATTTCCCAATGTTTGAACATGTTTTGATGTTTCTATTGGTATAACAAATTCGTGTAAGATGATGGCCACTTCCCATGGTAATTTTCAACATGGAATTTTCAAATATCTTGTGAAAATCACCAAGAATTAGATAGTTTTTCTTGTTTTGCCCTTGTTGTGTCATTACATGGTCATTATTTTTTTAGGGTTTTTAAAAAAAGGTTTGTTGTAATAGCTCCTTTAAGGTTATTTTAAAGTTTATTTTAATAACTTTTAAAAGATTAGTTTTATATTACAAGTTTTAATTGAAAAGCCTTTTAAAGGTTTATTATAGGTATTTTTGTGGTTTTAAGAAATTATATATATATATATATATATATTTGATGACATGTTTTAATATTAATGATTTTTCTACCATTTTAAAAACTAACAATGAAAATATGTTTTAGGTTAAACATAGGTAGCGCTAAATTTTATTTTAAATTCAATGAACTTTAGTTTGTTAAAATTTGAAAAATTAACAAAATTAATGATTTTTCATCATCTACGCCCATGTGAGATCCATTAATGAGGTTCACATTGTAATAATGTGATCGGTTAAGTTGATTTATAAAAATCATTATTTTTGTCCATATTGTACATAAAACATAACAATGTGGTCATGTATAATTAAAAACATAACAATGTGGTCATGAATATTTAAAAACATTTGATTTTGTTTACCCCTCGCCATTCGAAATAAATGTAATCTTAAAGCTTAAATTAGATGATGAAATATATGTTATTGATTAACATTTTCACATACCATATGAAAAATATGAAATTTAGATACTATGAGTGGGGTAAAAACATATTTAATCACATTTTGTCATATTTTGAAAACATTTTGAATGGCATGTTCATTCATGTTTTTAAATTCACACCTTTTCATTTTAAAATATAATGTTCTATTTCCCCTTTTCATTGGATGTTCTCATTTTTAATTATTTCAAAACATTTCAAAGTTGATCATCTAAAGAAAAACTAACATTTTAAAAATCTAATTTTTTTCTTCAACACAATTATAATGCTACATAATTTTCAAATGAATAAAACCTTTGGAAAACAAACCAACAATTTTTTTCAAATATTAGTTGATTTTTATTTAACATAATCATAAAATTATATAATAAGGTTTAAAAGGATTGATTACATTTACAAGTTGGATTTGAAAAAAATAATGAGTAAATGACCATGCATAATTTTTTAATGACCATTTAAACTATTATAAGCAATATGACCAACAATATAACTAGAATTATAAATAGTTTGTTTTAGAAAAAAATTAAAGGTAAAACATGACCATTAGTTTTTAATTAATATATAAACTAAAATGATTTAAAAGATTAGGTGTATAAACTAATAAAATGTTTTAAAATATATATATATATATATAAACATGACCATTAGATTTGAAATGATGATGTAAACCAAAATGATCAAAATGAATAATTGCATACATTAATTAAATGTTTATTTCATAAAAAATCAAATGTAAAAGAGGACTATAAAATGTTGAATGAAAATAATAACAAAAATAATCTAGAAGAATAGTTGTACACATTAATCAAATATTTTTCTTGAAAAGAAAAAAATGATCATTAAATCATAAATGATGCAAAAACATAATTGCTTGACATAATTAAAAGTTTGATTGGCCAAATTTTCGAAGGCACAAATCTTGAAAAACTATGGAATCATAATCTAAATCAAATTAAATATAAAATTAAGTTGCATATATTAGTAAGGGGTTTAATTGGTCACAATTGAAAGGTGAATGATAATTTTTTTTAACAAAATACTTAAATAAATTAGAATGAATAAAAAGGTTTGATTCAAAAGAATTCAAAGATGAAAAGGTTAGGGTTGAAACTTTAAACCAAAATGAAATAAAGGGACCATAAAGAGACCTTAAAGATTTAATTAAAAAGAATTCAAAAGTAAATTTTGTTTATGAAGAGGCATTAAATCAAAATTTAAACCAAAATTAATTAAAAAAATAGTTACAAACTTTAAACAAAAGTCTAATTGAATTAATTTCAAAAATAAAAACACACGAAAATTTATTAAATCATCATTTTTAATCACAATAAAAAAAGGATATCTTAAAAACCTTAAATAAAAGTTTAATCCATTAATTTTGAAAATAAAAAATCATGGATATGGGATAAATCATCATTCAAATGATAATTAATAAAATAATCACTTGAAAACCTTGAATGAAGGTTCAATTCACTTAATTTTAAAAGAAAAAAACCATGCGAAATATGAAATCATCATGTAAACCATAATCAATAAAAAACCATTTAAAAAAAACACCATAATGTGAAATTAAATGAATTGAACTTTCATTTTAGGTTTTCATAATGTTTGAAATTTAAGTGAATTGAACCGTAATGCTTTAATGAATCACAACAAATGTTTGATTCACCCAAAATCATTTAAAAACATCATAATGTGAAAGCTCCAAAAATTTAATTAAAATTTTCATCTTGCAACAACTTTTTTTGTTCCACTTGCAAAGATTTTGGTAAAGCTTCATAATTAGTTTTCTATTTTTTTGAAACTCCATAACCACACCTTTAGAACTTCCAATCCAAAATCCTCTTACACTTCTACTTGAAAATTTGTGATAATTTTTGTTTTGTTTCACATAAAAATAAAAAAATTATGTTTTCACATGCAAAATTTTCACTTTTCAAGAATTGAATAATCTTTCACATTTTGATTTTTTTTTCAACTCTTTCACATGTGTGAACATTAGATTCAAAAAATGTGAACTTGAAAAATGACATGAAACTAATGTGGTCATCTATTTTGGTGGAAAAAACTAATTTGAATTTCAATTATTGTGTTTTGTAATTTTGTTTTGCCTAATTACATGTTTGATGTCTTATTATAAAGGAACATGTTTATTTCACATCCAATCTAATGGGCTTTATGGATAATTTTATTATGAATAAAAATTCATCATTTGATAAAGTTTTAATTGGAAAAAACATTTGATCAATTTGAACAATTTGACCAATACAAATTTATGCAATAAAAAATTGATAATTTTAATTAAAAAAACATCAATGAAGTAAATCGTTAAAAAGAAAAAAAGATTGTAAATGTTTTAAAGTTTAACACCACTTATAGTTGATTGTGTAAATTGAAGCACAATAATATGCAATTAATCACATTTCTACTAACATTTTTCTTATGAAATCTTGTTTTTTTTATTATAAGTAATTTGGGTAGCTTTAACATTCTTGTTGTAAAATTTAATTTTTTATTGTAAATAGTTTAGGTACCTTGTTAGTTCTAGTTTGTTGAAAACAATACCACACTTATGATGTTAAAATAAAAAATTCCAACAAGATGCAAGGTTAAAGGTTTTGGACTTTTATAACTAATTTGCAATTATAATGAAAAATGCACATAATATATACATTTCTACTAACATTTTTTTTTATAATATTTAATTTCCCCTAAATAATTTGGGCTCAAACTTTGCTTAATTGTTAAGACAATACCTTAGTTATGATGGTTGAAGAAGAAATTCCAAGAAAAGGTACAAAAAGGTTAAAAGTTTAAATTTTTTGAAAATGCATAACAATTAACAATGACTAATTTGCAATAGAAAATGTGCACAAGAAATACATTTATACTTATGTTCTTCCTACAATATTTAATGACTTGTTATATGTAGCTTAAGCCCAAGCTTTACTTATTTGTTGAAATAATACCATAGCTATGATGTTAGAATAAGAAATTCCAATAAGCAAGAAGGCTAAAAGTCATGGATTTTGGCAAATGCAGGCAATTGGATAATAACCAATTTGCAAAAAAAACTTTAAACAAATTTATCCAAATATTACAATTCCAATTGTATTAGCTTTTACATTCATTATTTATACATCTTAAGAAAACAAATGAATAAATAAAATAAAATATTATTTTAAACAACTAGAATGAAAGATATCATAATGTCTTATATAGAATTGTTTGGCATGAAAAATAAGTGTATAAAAATGAAAACATTACTATTTTTAATGCACACAAAAAAGAATGTGGTATATTTAATTGAAAATATTAAAAAAACGTCCAAATTGATTTGAAGGTAAAATTAAATTAAATTTCAAAATTTACTTATATAGTCATTCAATAAAGAACTAGCATGTCGTGTGACCTTTTATCAAAGATTGAAAGACCTTAATAATGTAGTTCAGTCGTGAAAAAAACATAAATGTTTTGTAATTTAATAGAATTTGCAATGACAAAAACTATTCAACAATCATTCTCCCACACTTTAGATCTAATTTTTTTTCCAAATCACATTCACTAAATCCTACTCTTAGAGAGATATCCAACAACATCAAAAGCATGCCCATATTCCCATGTATTTTCTAGTTTTGATTTGGATGAACTATCAAAGAAAAATTGTTCAATATTCAAAAATTTCTCCACCATAGGTGGAAACATCATGAAACCAACTCAATGCATCCCTACCCATCGATGACTTTCCTAAGGTACCAAGAGCAAGGCAAGGGGCATTGTGGTGTGTGACACAATGTGACAAACAAGACAAACTACCTTTGTTCATAGTTAGATTAATTGAATTGTCTTTACAACACTTTAAAACTTCATTTGATTAACAAGCAAACATTGGAATATTTGAATAGTCTCTACATGTTGTTCAAAGCAACTTGACATAAAATCACCTAAAAAGAATAGGTGACAAAAGGTGAGATTTCCTTATGGTTAACAAATTGCTAAACCAATCATGTAAGCAATTGCTAAATCCCACCAAATTAAAACAAAAAAAAACACCTTAAAGAGAACAACTAGATCTCCAACTATGACCCACAAAATGGGTTCCTAGTTTAAGCCAAAATTCTCTCTCAAATCCTACATGACCGCAAATTCTCTTCCCTCTTGGCAAAGCCAAAAAAGAAAGGAACCAAGCCCCTCCAAAAGGGAATCATTGAAATAGATTTCAACATTGAAATCATTGGAAAAAGCGGATAAAATGCAGCAACAACAATACTTGGGATTTTAGAACTCAAGTACTGATCTAAAGCATCACATTATTATGTGTTATGGAGGAGACCATATACTCTTACAAGTCCTATCATGACTGAATGCGAAGAAGAATGCAAAAAGCCTAAAGAAGAGGAAAACAAAACTTGATGATTCTATAAGAGGAGAAGTTCAAGCTGTGATTAGCTCAGAAACTCATATTTCAATGTCAGGCTAGCATGGATACAAGGAAACACTTGCAGCTCGATAGTGTAAGTTTGATGACACTATCAGGTTGATTTTTCTCCTTAAGTGTAGTTTGCAACATGAAAGGTGGAAATGATTTAGTTTGGGATTAAAAAACCAAATTCAAACTTTGCTTCATTTCTTGCACACAAAGTCACCATAACCAAGAAAGAATTGCAGACCTGAAATGGGCATGTAGAATGTCTCATGATTTGATTTTGCAAGAGTCTTCTTTCTCAGATTCAATGAATCATATATTCTTTGTGCACTGGGCCATCAAGCTCACGATGGGTACCCCAAAATTCCACAAGAATTGAAGACAGATCACTTCTCCTGCTGCATAGAGCAAAACACAGCTTCATCAAAATTTATTATGAGGTCTTGCAAGCATACATAATCAAGCTGAAAGCATTTATTTCATGAGTAGATTCATTGTTGAGCAAGATCTGGTTGTGCACTCCACTCTGTTGTTGCTGTTGTTGTTGCTGTTCATGGTTCTCTGTCAGAAGAAGGGCATGTTCCTGAGGTTAGTAGTACAAGTTGCAAGAAGGAACACTTCCTTCATGATTAGGTAAGTCCATTGTGTCCTGAGATGATGTGAAGATCTCACAAATGGTTTCTCAAGATGATGAAAAAGATTTCAACAACATCTGTGGTAGGATCCTCTGTTCTTTAAGGCAAAGACGAATACATTTGACTGGCAAAGGAAAGACCTCTGCAGTACTCCCAGTTTTTGCAGTACTCACAAGCTGCAGGCTCAAGCTTCGTGACCTTAACCACAAGCATCGGGTATGAGCTCCAACATATCTCTCCACCATACCATTCTCGATTTCTTACCAACTTCAAAACACATACCCATCGATGCCAAGCTTCAGATGAGAACTTCAGATGGAGCAAGCTTCTTGTTCCCGACTCTCCTGGAGCATGGAGCATTGATCTGGATTCCTCCTCCTCGCAAACTAGTTAGTTACCTCCGCTTTCTTTCTTTTATTCCACAACATCGGTATCTCATGATCCATCTCAGAAACCAAAACTCATTCCAACTGCAATCACTTTACCAAGATCAACTGCTGCTGCTGCTGCAGCTTCTTTCCTGCTCACGTCTGGAAGGGTGTTCCTACGATGACAACACATGACATTGCAGATTTCTGCGGCAATAGAAGAAGCCAAAGAACATCAGCTGCTACTCCTGCTGCTTTACAAAATCCACAACACCGATGATAGAAGAAAAGTAGAGATGGAACTTCATAATAGATCCTCCTGCTGAAGTTGTCATCGTCGTTCTCCTCCTCTCGCGCACGTTCGCTGTTCTTTCCCGCGTATTTCCACTCAAACTCGCGCGTCTCGCTCCCTGTGCCTGACACCGCGGGTAGACGAACCCGCGTCTTTCGCGGTAAGATCAAATTTTCGTGCGCGGGAGAACGACGATAGACTCGTAAACACTCGCCACGACAGGCAATCGCTCTGTCTCTCTCCTTTCCGCTGTTTCGGATCCCTGACTCATCTTGGAAAGAGAATCATTCACAGCAACAAAAGAGAATTGTCGTCGTCGTAGTCGTCGTCGTCGATTCCATCATGTCCTCAAGTTGCAAGAGCTTTGGGATCGTGTCTTTTTGTCAAATAATTTAGTTGCAGTTCCGGTTTTGCTTGGAAGGGAGAAGGAGACAAGGGAGGACGAAACAAAGCAAGAAGAAGAAGAATTGCGGCTGGTTCGAGCGAGAATGCAAGGTGCATTTGCCCTTCCGGAGTGATAGATTTCGGATTTCACTAACATTGTTTTTGCTCAGTTTTTTTCATTGAGAAAGTAAAGAACGAGGAGCCGTGATCACAATGATATGATGATGATGATGATGATGATGTCCTTGCAGCATTCTTTGCAGCTGGAGATTGCTTCAGCAATGTCTTGAGCTGGAGATATGCTACATCCCAGTGAAAGGTGGAGTGAATCAAGTATCTTTAGGTCTTGATCCTGCAATTTTGTCTTGGCAAAAGATGCAGAGTTTGAACTCAAATCTCTACCTCATCCCCGCAGCAACATCAGGGAGAAAGAAAGTTCTGAAGGTGGTGGCAGCGGTGGATGAAGGATAAGAGTTTTATGAAGTTTTGAAGTTAACAAACAATCTCTCTCTCTGTCTTCGACTCAGGAGGATCTGCTGAGACTTTCAGGGTCTCAGATCAGCATGGCTAAAAGTGGCGGAAGAACCCAGCATGACAACTTGGAGATTGAATCCATGGGCACTTTGTACAAGGGTGAATGGGAGAAGAAGTACTGGAGTTGCTCTCGGGTACTGTTATAATCTTTTCTTTTTTTTTATGCAAATGAGCAGCAGAAATGTGCAATGTCAAATCTGTGCTTGTATTTTGTGCAGGACACCACCCACTCAGGTAACTTATTTGTCTGATCCAGTTTCTTCCACAGGAGAGAGACTCTGATCATCTCATCAAATGAGAATGTTGCCTTCCATGCATCAAAACATTCATATCAGATGATGATGATGATGATTAAAGGGGATCTAAATTCAGAGTTATAAGGAATCACTTAGATTTGGCTATCATATCCAGGGGAAGGAGAGGCACCCATATCCTGTTGGATACAAAGCCACACGCCGTCATGGTGGACATAACTACTCTATGGAGATTGGCAAGGGGATGCGAGGACCTCTATTTTCAGTATGCAGAAATCTCCTTACTCTTCTCCGCTGGCCACCTTTTTTGTACACCCTATATATGTCCACTTTTTGTTTTGCATTTTGTTTCTATGCTCATCAATTGTAGGAGGAAAAATCTTGTATTGTCCACTTGCAGCATCAGAGGGTGATGAGCTCACCCACTGCACCCATGATGATCTTCCATTTTCTTTATCACCTTATTGGCTACTGTGAGCTTTCAAGGCTCTAAACCACTTGTGAAATTTTGCCACAGGTTTCCTGTGAAGAAGGACTTTCAAGCTCTGGCAACTCCACAACTGTGGTATGGGATAACATGTTGCGGAAGAAACATGTGGGAGCAAAAAAGTTGCACTCTGCTATTGATGGTTCTGAGGTAGATAACATTCACCATCTTCCCCATTTGGATATGAAAACATAGCAAAGAAAGGACAGGAGGCCTAAAACATTTTTGGAGACTTGCATCAGACCTGCAGAAGTTGTGACAAAATAACCAGAAAAGCACTCAATGCAGAATGCCCCTCTTGATTATTATTGTTAATCCACTTGCAAATGTCTTTTTGCTGATGGTTTAGGGTTTCTGAAATAGCAAACTGTGAAATGTGGTGCAGTTGTTTGGTTTTACCAACCCAACAGTGCAGCGTTTGTTTCAAGACCTGGTTGCTGCTGAAGAAGCTCCAAAGTCTGGAAAGTCATTGAATGAGACTATAAGTACAACAGAGGATAGCAGCATTGTATGCAGGGTAACCCCAGCAATTAGCTCAAGAAAACGACAAGGTCAGGGTTCGCCTCAAGAGAGCCTCCAGATAAACCCAAGACAGTTGGAGGGTGTGGTCAGTGAGGGTAGTAATGAGAAGCAAGCAGAGGTCGAGCCAACTGTCAGGGTGCAAAAAGGCTTGAAACCCTCAAGACAAGTCAAGATCCTCCCTAATGCAAGTGACCAAGTCCTTGAATGTAGCCAAGAGGATGTGACCAGAGATGCATTGTCTGTACCAAGCATTGAAGTCACCACCATAGAGAACAACCCCAATACCAAGAGGCATTCACTTGAATCAAACACCATGGGCAAATCTTTGGAGTCAATTGACACAGTTTATGAAGGGAGAACCTCAAGAGATCATCTGCCATCAAATATGGAGATGTCTGAAGAGCCACAGTGGATGAAAGAAACTGCCAAATATGGAAAGGAAGTTCTTCAGTACAAGAGGCGTTCACAAGGTCGGGTAGAAAAGGAGGTAGTTAAGCAGTCAGCACAAAAGGCCATTGTTTCTTCTGTGGGTCATGGTGCAGGCATGTTGAGTCGGCCTAAGCTACACACAGTTAAAGGGAAAGGAAGCCATGAGACAAAAGCTTTGACACTAATAAAAAAACAGCCACTACAAGAAGCAACAATATCCTCACCTGGACAATTTCTTTCACCGATTTCTGATGCAAAGCTTGAAGACTTCAATCTCCACTCAGTCACCAAGAAACGAAAAGTTGGATCACAAGTAAGGGAGCCACCTGAACAGCAGTTGAACTCTAATGAAGTGGCAGTCCATATAGACACAACTGAAGGAATGGTGGAAGGAACTTCACTGAGGGAAACCAATCTTGTAAGCTTAAGGGTTGAATGCCTTGCAGATATTGCAATGAGAGTGCCTGTACTTGAGTGTCAAAAGAGCTCATGCAATAGCATGATTTTGGTTCATGACCATTCCACTCCTGAGAGACAAGTGCAACTGCTTCCACAAAAGAGTGTTGCTGTGGCTGCCGATAAAAGTCCACGGACTACTGCTGCCCCTGTATGTGCAGCACATTTCTATTTCCCCCTGGCTGCAAATCTTAATTAATCTCATGTGAACTGTCTGAATCTAGATCTGTTGATGTTGTAATTTCTAAGAATGCTCAGTGAGCTCTGTATCTGGTTAGCTTCTTATTTTGATAATTGTATGTGGGTCAGGACCCCTTGGTTGTGGAAGAGGGTAAACAACCAAAGACAGCTGACAAACTAAAGCGAATGCAACTTGCGAGACCAAGCAGAAGATCCAAGGCAAAATTTTGTGAGCCTGCAGTAACTATAGCTGGAGGAATCAATAGTGATCAAGCTCCAAGTGATTCCATGCATGAGGAACATCAGGGTCCTGGTTGCTGTCCTCAAACACCCTCTCCTGAGGCTAGCAAGGCCCCACTATGCCCAGAATCTTGCATCCCTCATGCTGGGGGAGTGGGGAATGTTGTGGAAGATGGTGCACATAGGATACTGGAGGCCTCGAGGCTGACTGGTGAACATTTGTCACCCAGTCAAAGCTGCAAGGTGAAGTTGTCTGAGCCCCTAGTAACTCCTGATACTGCAAAACTGACAGAATTTGCAGCTTCTACTACTGGTATGCATGTCAAGGACCCTGAACTTCCAGTGAGAAATGCAAGCCCTTTACCTGATGCTGAAGCTTTTGCCACAACTGGTGACTCTGTGGGTGAACCTCACAAACATGACAACTTTAAGGGTGCACAAGCTGGCGTACTGGCAAGGGCAAACAAGAGATCTCAATCAGGAGCTGATGTAAAAGGTGAAGAGACCAAGCTAGCCTTGAAAATATGGGACAGGGACCAAGCCTTGAGTATGAAAAAGTTCAAGAAGGATGGTGAGTCTTGTGAACTGCTGACTTCACTCCCATCCAACTTGGTCAGCAAGGTAAATGGAGAGAACAATGTTTCTGAGGACAAGTCTCAGTGCATGCCAGCTGTGGGTCAGGGGGAGTCCGGGGACCTAGAAGGCCTGGTGTCTTTGAAACCTGAGGGAAGTGAGACCCAATATGGCAACTCCATTCCTGAACATATCTTTGGGAGAAATCACCTTGAAGTAGCTGTGACTCTGCCATCAGATACTAGGGTTGATTCACTGTCAGATGCCTTAGTGGTGCCTGAAATTGTCAGCATTCATGATGTCTGCAATGCTGTAAGCATGCACTCTGTGGACTCTGAGACTTTAGCTATGTCCAGAAAGGCCAAAGGGCAAGCAAGCTCTGTCAGAAACAGAATTCAGGATGGACATAATGCAGCTTCTTTGCAGCAGAAGGATGGCACTGATCTTAAAGAAGTCACTGCAACAGTGGACTCATTTGGAGTTGACCTTGCCATTGGCATCTCAAAGGATCAGAGAGCTGCATGTTGTTCGGCTGAAGATTTTCTAGGTTTAAAGACCAGGGACAATGGGGATTGCGAGCTCTTGGAAGATCCACAGCCCTTGGGTGCAAGTCAAGAAGCAGGTCAAGGTACCACATCTGAGGGGAGCTTCAAATTCTCATCTGTCTGCGTTCCTAATTCTCCAACTGCTGTCAAAAACCCAGATCCAGTAGTTTTAGTTTCTGAGTGCAGGAAGGAAGATGCCAGCAATGATGAGCACATGGCAGATGTCACAGATGGAAGGCTGATGGTGAGTGGTGCAAGGACTGTCTTACCACTTAACTACGAAGTTGATCTTGATGCTGAAACAGAGGAGGAAGAAAAATCGCCAGCTCAAGGTGTCAAGAGTCCAGCACCCACATGTGCACAGCCTGAGGAAATAATAGAGACAAGTCAAGGATTGTTTAACTCTGAAGACAGCATGGGGAATGGTGAGTACTCCATGGGCACTAATGTGACCAATTATATGGTGGAGCTCCTGTTCCCACAAACAGCACCTCTGCTAGATGCTGGCCTCACAAAGAAACGGAAGCAGTACTCTGATAAACATCCAAGTGTGACTGCACCAATTTATAGGACTACAGCTGAGGAAGTATGTGTCAAGCATGATGATTCTGCAGCAACAGATGTCAACTTCGATTCTAAAAACATGCCAAGTATGGATCTTCTTCTAATCCAAGCTCCTCCATGTATTGAGCAATGGGAACCATTGACTCATCACCAATGGCACACTAAGGTGAGCTTGAATTTGGCACAGCAAGATCTTATCCAGAAAGTGGAATCTGATCCTAACTTGTGTGCAGGAAAGAAGCCAATTTGCCAGTTGCAACAAGAGGACAAGTATCAGGACTCCAGAGAGCTGGAGTTGGAGACTCCATGTGCACAACCAAGTTCCACCCCTGAGTGCCCAGAAAGACATGAAGTGAATACCTTGCAACCTGCTGCAACTCAAACCCACCAAACTGAAGAAAAGGGATCTCATTCTGCTGTTGAGCTGCATGGCACCCTTCTTTTGAAGGATTCAGTAGGAGACAAGGACGGACATATGTCCAGCAGACTAATTGGCAGGACTATGCAAGCATCAAAAGTGGAAGAACAAGAAAGTAAACAGCAAAGTATGGAGATGGTCAAAGAAATTAAAAGAGACTGTATGCCTGGGTCTCCTGAAGCACCTCAATTGAAAGAAGGGATTGGGTTGGGGCCTCCAATAAACAGGGAAGCTGACAGCATTGAAGTGGAGGCAACAGAGGAAAAAGCATTGCTAACACCTGAAAAAGCAGTCAGGAAAGCTGTGAATGATGAAGGTGAGAGAAGGCTGTCATGCTGTGCAAAGGATGGGTCTTCCAGAATGACAATACAGTTGATTGTAACAATGTTTTGATGCACCAAGGCCGTAGGGCCCCCCAAATCTAGGTTCAAAAAATCTAAGGCATTTTCTTTTGGTTCAGTTGATAGTGAATTGGCTCTCAAATATGGAAACATGTAGTATCTCTGAGAGACCCTCACTTCTTGTCCTTTGTTTTCCTGCAACCCATCACATCAGTATCTGTTCACTCAATCTGGCAGTAAGAAAATGTTGTCTTCCACAGATATCAGTGTTCCTGCTGCAGGTTTGGATCACGAAGGTCTGCCATCAGGATTTGAAGGTGTTGTTGGGCCATCAGACATTCTTGCACCAGTTGGAGCATTTCGTCACCCTGCTCCTGTCCGTGCTGTGATACTCAATGTTCTGGGAACAACTGTTCATTTGTGCGTGTGTTGTGGGTCTCTTGAAGATCATAAGCGAGTACTTTTTGTGCACAAGCTAGATGTCCAGGATGTTTGTAATGTTGCAGCTTCACTGTTGGGTGTTGTTGAGACAGAACTTTGTCATGATGATGACGCCACCCCTAGTGCTGAGGTAAAAACCACTGCCTGCACATTTACAGGGCTTATGCCTTCAAATAAGTTGAAGCTAAGCAACAATGAATCGAGCTGCTGAAGTAATGAGGAACCACCCAAATACTTTCCAAAGTGAAGGCAGTTAGAGAGGATATCTAATAGAGGAGGAAAAAAGAATTGGGATGCTAGATGAATCTTAAACAGCCAATATTTGCTTGAATAGCTTGTGCATATAGCTATGATGAGCTTATCAAAGCAGCAGCTTTTGATCAAAAGACGACTTGCAACTGAGCCCTTCTTTGTTACATCCTAGACAAGATTGGTTCTTGTTCAACCTGACTCTTTCATTGTCCTTGGTGCTGAAAAGATGTCTTATCTGATGCCTACTTGTGGTAATTGTCTCATCAGTTTGCCATAGAAGAGAGTGCTATATGTTTCACACCTGATGGACAGGAGCTGATTATGCTTGACTGTTTCCAGCTCCCAGAATCAAGGTATGCACAACCTCTCAACTCATGAGGAGTTGTTTCCACATGAAATGAAAGCAACAAATGGGCATTATTCAATGTATTATACTTGTATGACAATCCTTATGTGAACAGGATATCAAATCGATCTCAGGATTTGTAGAGATGCAGGACTCCTGTTTTCTTTTGACAAAGTATGTGTTCTGCAGTCTTGGAGAATCCAGGCAGCTTAGGAGTAAAATCTACAGTCCACTGAAGAAAATCTCAATGCCCCAGCAAAATGGTTGTCCAGCCACTGCAAATGGCTCTTCAAAGGATGGTGGCCTCCAAACCGAGGGAGCACACAAGGTGAAGGTTGTGTCTTTCAAGGAGGGCACTAAGGTTCGTGCAACACTGAGATGTAAGCAGAAGTTGCGATGTCTTGTGGTGCCTGGACCCAACACTTTAATTGGTGCTGGGGACAAGAGCTACATCCAATGTTGGAAAATGGATACTAGCTGGAGGTATGCTCTATCTACTGATGCAATACTAGACACATGTGGGAAGTAAAATCAATAGCATTAGCACATTGATCCTGGATAATTATGACCTGAAATTGTTGGGGATGGATCATATGCACAAGCAAAGTTAGTATGAGGAGTCAATCAGAAATTGAGCATTCTTGTGATGACAAAGTGTGATACGCAATGCAGAAAATGTGAGGAGAGCTTTACATTACCAAGTCCAAGCTATCAGGGAGAGCAATTTGATTCAATTTCACAGCTGCTGGTTGTACCTGGACTTCCCCACCTCATTTTTGGATGCCATCATAGTGGCTCCTTCGCAATCTGGTGTGTTTACTCAATTGAAGCAACCATGGATGTCTGGAGAGCTTATTTCTTGATAATGCAGTCCTTTCCAGTTACTAAAAATTCTTCAAGATATGCTTGACAAAAGTTTTAATCTATTTCTGCTGCATTGTTTCTGTTTGAAATAATCTAACTGTGTGTGAAATATGGAGTTTGCAATAGTTCTGATTAGAATTGTTTGTTGGTTTCTGCAGGGATTACATGAAGGGCACACTGCTCTCAGCAAGCCAGACACCTGACTATTGTGTCCATAGAGCACAGCTTCTGGAGCTTCCTCATGATGTTGAACAGAGCAAGAGCAAGGCAGTCTCGCCAACGTGTTTGGTCAAGAATCCGTCAACAACCCTAGGATTTGCAGCAAAAAATCTTTTGGGAGATGTAAAGCAAGGACCTTCAGATATCCCCATAATCCACCTACTGGTTATGGCAAGTCCACGTGAAGACGATTTTAACTTCTACTTGGAAGAGAGCGATACTCTTGGATTTGAAGAAGCTTGTACCACTGCTGATCCTGACATTTCCAAGAGAAGGCCTTTGCTACCAGGAAGCTGTCGGATGGGTATCATGAGAGACAATCATGTGGCCATTGGCATCCCCTTAGAGAGCAAGTAAGGTCCTCTCCCCAAGGTCTAACAACTGTATCACCATCTGCTTTTATGTTCAACCTCTATTTTCTCAGTGGTTGCAATAATTTTTGGATTTTCTGTTTCTTGCCTGTAGTTGCTGTGTCACGAGCATATGAGCTCTGTGACACTAGAACTGCTACATGAAGTAGAGAGAGCTCAGCACAATAATATGCATGGTCATATTGTGTTGGCAGAGCATCAGCAGCAAGCACTCTGGGTAGGTATGGTGTGATGGGAACCACAGAAGGTGAACTCTACATCTGGGAGATTGTAACTGGAGAAAAAGTGGGGGTTTTCCCAGAACTACAAGGTAGTTATCCAAACTCTGACTCATGCAGTTTCCTCACCCAAAAGAAGGATCTTTCATGGTCGATAATGTGAGATTGGCATGGTTCATTGTAAATGAAATCCGGGGGATGTGTGATTCTTCTGTACAACAATAGAAGTGAATCTGACATACTTCCATTTGTAAATATGGATGACAGGATCTCCAATCACTTGTATTGCAGCACATCCAGTGGGGTCTGTACTGGCAGCAGCTGGAATTGAAAATTTGGTGGTGGTATATGCAAAAGGAGGCTCCTAGTCTATTCTTTTTTGTTGGAGTATGCTCCAACATGAACTTCAACAGTTTTACCCGCTTTGAGGGTGATAAATGTATGATGATTCACTCACTACAGCATTTGCACTCCTATTCTTGATAGAGATCAGCATGACTTAATACAGATGCAGTACAGTGACAGCACAAGTTAAGCTAACAAAAATCTGTGAAATTTCTGTAAGAATAACAACACTCTCACAGAAATTTGTTTGCATGGTATTCAAACATTCGTGGGAACAGTCACTCTGTTGAAGTAAAAACAGTTTACTTTCTGCAACAGAAACTGTTGGGAGACCTTCCAGTAAGTGATGACGTACAATCCTGTTGGGCATTCTGAATCCAGGTGTGTGCTGAACATTCCCTGGGGTGGGAGTGTGGAGCTGTGGAGTGGTGCAGTAAGTATGCAATCACTTGTACAGGTTTTTGTAGCAGAAGGATACTTCTTTCTTCAATCTGTTGTCTTCATCCTCAGATGTGCAACATCGGATAGTTGTTGTGTATAGAGTCTTTGTTTGGGCAGACTCAAGGACTTATGCTTGCAATTATCCAAGACCATACATGTCCCTTTTATGCGAATATGTCATATCTCCTATCAAAGACCCTATTGCTGAAAATCCAAAGTTACAGAGCAATATATATGGCAGTTTGTGTCATGAAGGACCAATGTAATGGAACTTTACGACAATTGAGAGATCTGAAGATTCTGCTACAAAACAGGGGTGGGTGGGTCCAGAAGTTGATGTATGGCACCATTGTTCTTTCGGGCTGCCTTAGAGATCTGAGTGTTGTTGGATTTCAGATGATTCCAGATCCAACAGCATCATAATGTAACAGAAGCATTAAAATCCTAGCATTTTTGCTGGAAATTTTCGCATTGCATCTTTGAGATCTTTACTTTACAGTGAAGGGATTGATCTTTGTTCTTTGTTAGATATATTAGTAGACATCTGTTCTTATGGAAGAGGGTCTCATCACTGCAGAGTGAGTGGGTTGATGACAGTATAATGGTTGTTGCATTCCCGTTGTTATGGTTGGTTGGTTGTAGTTTGGTTGTGCAGGGTGCAACACAGCAATGAAACTTTTTATGCAGTGCAAGAGACAAAGAGTGGTCTCATAAGTGGATTATGTAAGTGACAATAAACAACCCAAAGCTTGATTAGAGTGAAGGGATTGGTCAGTGTGGTGGTGGTTGTTATTGCATTCTCATTGTCATAGTTAGTTGAGTTTGGGATGGTGTAGGTGCAACAAAGGAATAGAAAAACTTAGTCCTAGTTGAATTGCCAGCAGCAAGTAACAATATCAGATGTGAGAATATGAGGTGGGTTTGTTTTACAGAGGGGAATTCAAGTGGTAGCAAACCCAGCTATTCTTTGCTCCAGTTCAAATGGATGAAGGTTTCTCCATCTTTGAAGAGCAATTGATTCTTGTAGTCTCTTCATCCCCATCCATTTAGACAGAAGTTGGGATCCCCTGCATAACTTACCCTAACCAAAAAAAAATTTTACCATTTTACTCTGTTTTTTTCTTTTTCTTTTCAGAGTTTTTTTTCATCAGTTTGAACCAGTCTTGTGTGGTTCTCAAATTTTGTTAAAAAACTCTGGTTCCGTTCAACTGAAAAAATTCAGAATCACAGAACCTCTGTTTTTTTGGGTTTTTATAAAAATTCAAAGACCTGGTGGTTCTCATGAAAGAACCAACAAAGCATTGGGAGTTTAGGGGTAGGTTCTTTGATCCAGGTCGTCTTTGAATTGTCAGAACACCAGTTAAAGGGTCATAACTGGGTTAATGGTTTTTGAGGGCCGACCAGTGGAGGGTCAAGACCAGTTCTTTGCTTTTTCAAGAACCACCAGTTAAGGGTCCATATGCCTTATATACCCTTAAACCGTTGGGTTATTTCTTTGAAAGTCTTTTGAACAAGAGAATCACCCAACATTGGTTTGGATGAGTATGTTTGGGTAGTTCTTTGATTTTGTTATAGCTTCTGGTTGTGGGTTTTTGAACATGCTCGGAGCTAAAGTCACCTCCAGGTTCAGGTTTTTGAAGAAATATACATTGAACCTGTGTGTTTTGTAAAAGAATTTGTGCTTCAAGTTAGGTTTATTAGCTGGTTATTTGGTATTGTGAGGAAACCATTGTTATGGGTTGAACCTAGTTGAGTTCTTTTTTCTTTTGAGAATTGTTGGTAGAGGGTTCATTGTATTATTGTTCATGCCTGACCCTAACCTGCCAGTTGTGTGGAAAAAGTGAATACTGCCCAACAATGGTGAGAGAGATTAACATGGGTCTGAAGGGGGCAACATGGGTTTGAAGTTTTAACACAGTTTCCGTGTTTTTCCTCTGACTGAGGACTTTTCCCTCCTCGTAAGTTATAGCTTCTGGAGTGGGCTCTTATTGTTCCTCCTACACGTTGGGGAGGGTACACTGCATGGCTCCCATGAAGGATTCAATTCAAAGACAAGGAAAAAGCATGGCTTTCTTTTGACTTAAAATCTGAGTTGCAGAGCAATCTCTTTGGCAGGCAGGCAGGCAGGCAGGCAGGCATTGCAGGCAGGCAGGCAAGCAGCTGCAAACAAAGTCTTTTATATATAATCTTTCAAACTTATTTGCAGACATGATTTCATTATATAATAATGCATGCACCTCTCTCTCTCTCTCTCTCCATCTGAATTTGAGGGCTGGTGGGTTTGTGTATATATATATGTGTGTGTGTGTACATTTTGTGATGTTTTTCCCCATAGGCCAAAAAGGCCACACACAACCTTTTCCTTTTGACACAAACATATGTTGGACATAAAAATTTATTTTGAAGGATTGTTTTGAGGGAGAGAGAGATCCTAACAAACAAACAAACAAACAAAAAGCCGTTTTGGAGGTATTTGGCAGAGTCGTAGGGACAGGAAAGTTTCAACCCACACTAAAAGATATCTGAATGTCCTTAACTTTACCTTATCCATTTGCTCTTTTGTCGCCTCTTTTGTCTACTTCCTCCTTCTGTTGTTTAGCCTACTTGGTTCATTATTAATACACGGAAAAAAACCCCAAAAAAAAAAAAACTCTTGGGGAACACATACACACAGTAGTTAGTGTCTTGAGTATATTTTGACATTTTATGTCTCTTCTTCATGTACTTTGTAAAGGTATTAAAGTTATCCATAAAGTCATCCCCAGTTTCATCCCCAGTTTAACCCCCTTCCTTAACCCCTTCTTTGTTTGTTTCATGCCTAGTTGTCTTTTGATATCCCCAAAGTTAGCCAGATTGGGGGATGATAACCTTGACCAAATTGGGGGGGTTCCAGTGCTGAGTTTTCATGACTTTATTCGGATAACTTTATTGTTTTAAAAAAAACTCTGGGTGAACAAACCCCCAAAACTTTTTTTCCTGCATGAGTGGAACCAACAAGCCACTCACCAGTGTGCACCAGCATCATTGATTGGAAGCCTCTTATGACTCGGTTTTGTGGATGAAAAGTTTATGAATGAAACCCAACTGAGTCAATGTACAGTAGTATCACCCACCTCTAGTAGTGTCTATGATGTTATAACAAATAATAGCCGTGTAGGTAGGTAGGTAGGTAGATAGGTAGGTAAGTAGGTTTAGGGACACAAAGTGGTTACTAGGTAGATAGATGGCATCTAAATGATTAGTTGGTGTAATAAGTAGTGGGTTAGTGGGTGTTGTTAGTAGGTAGGTAGGTAGTGAAGGCATCGACTAAGGTAACCATTGTGGTTAGCTAGGGAACTGAAACCACCTACCATCATTCATCCATCCCTTGTGGTTTGCTGGTGGTGGTTGTTGGTTCAATTAGGCCAAACCTTCCAAGGGTGTGAGTGAGGGGTTGAATCATGCAAAACACCTTCGAGGAGGGTTTAGTTAGGTTTTAGTTTTGGTTGAAATGAAAATTTTAGTGAAAAAAAAAAATTGTTCAATTGTTCAATAACTTCTTCCATTGTATATCAAAACATTATAAAACCAACTTCGTCCACCCTTTTTACTCATTGAAGGCTTCCCAATAGTACCAAAAGTGTGGCAAAGAGCTGTTATGATTTGGGAAGATCTCAACACTACAAATAAAACAAACAAACAAACAAACAACCTTCCTCCTTCTCATATAGGTATATTATAATTATAAATAGGAACTATTTTTATTTTTTTAAATGCAAATATTATGGCATGGCCCTCATGTATTTTTACACCCTTTTTTTTTCATTATAATATTTAGGAAAGTGTCATCCCCTTTTGAAATGAAGAGCAATTGTTGCTCTACTAATCATATAACCATCCCCTTGTGAGAATCTTGAGGCTATGATTGGTTTGTCATGTAGCAAGTAGTCACAAGCCATAACTTTTGGCCTTTGTTTCGTTAGCGAGCGAGTGACCTATCACGTAGCATAAGGTTACCATCCCAAGCCCCCATTGGCCCAATGATTCCAAAAAACCCTTCTTCATTGCTTGGATGAAAGTTTCATAACAACTCTCAATGTGGATGAAAAAGAAGGCATCTCGATTCTCATGAGGTACGATTATGTCTAATAGTCGGCTCAAGCACGTTGGTTCTTGCGAATAGATAGACACTCACTCACTTCAACTATTCACAATAACTTGTGCACTTTTCATTGGTTATCGAGTCCATAATCAATTAAGAAGCTTGGTTGTGAGCTTTATGTCATTCTTCTTCGTCATCAAAGTTACTTGTAGAATTCACTCTTGCTTGGGGAAAGCTTGTGAGGAGGTGGAACAATGGCCATTTTACAACCAACATATTAAGGATGCCCTAAGAAAATTCTTCCTCCATGAATTCCGAGTGGGGTGTTTGGATTTGGAGAGAGAGAAAGTGAGAGATTCGACCTTTTCACTCTAAACATCTAAGGGTCAACTTTCTTTCAAATGCTTGGAATTGGCACATAGAAAAACATTGTGAGGTTTAGTTGGCTTAGTACTACATAGCTAACTACCGTGGTTAACCGTAGGACAGGAGTATATTGAAAAAGTCTTTCTTATCATCCATACACCATCCATCCATCCATCCATCCATCCATCCTGCATTATGCACCCATAGGTAGGTGCTAGTTCACTTGGGCACTAAAAAAAAAAAATTCTCAAGTATTAACATACCAAGCAGAGATGGGTATAATAATTTCACATTCCGACCAACCTCAAAGATACATCAAGGATCTTAAAAGGTGCATTTTACTTACCCCCCTCTTCCCCCTACCCCATCCAAACAATAGAAATGAATAATGTATAAATAAATAAATAAATAAATAAATTTACACCCCAAAAAAAAGGAGTAAAAATATAAGATGAAAAAAAAAAAAGGAAAAAAAAAAATGGGGAGGAATTAACAAAATGTACAACAACCAAGCATCAAAGTTGTGGTAAGAAGAAGAAGAAGAAGAAGAGATTGTCTGCATCCTTTGACCTTGAGTCCACACTCCCACTGTCCCCGACCATCTTGATATGCTTTCTAATTGGCTCCGTGTTCTCTCTCTCTCTCTCTCTCTCTCTCTCTCTCTTTCTGTGTGGGTCTGGCACACCGTTTGTTTGTTTTTGTGTGGGATTACTATTGTTTTGGTGCGTGTTTGTGTGTGTACAACATTCATTGCTTTGCTTTTGCATTCGAAAGTGTTTTTGTGTGGGATTACTATTGTTTTTGTGCGTGTTTGTGTGTGTACAACATTCATTGCTTTGCTTTTGCATTCAAAAGTGCATTCACGAAATTTTTTAAAAACTCCACCCAAGCAAGGTTCATGCATAGAAGCAAGCAAGAAAGGAAGGAAGAAAGAAAGGAAGAAGAAGAAGGCTCTTTGCTATGGTGATTGATTAAAATGTAAGCACCAGATTCTTCCAGACACCCCTTTTTATCATTTAAGTCAGATCCATATGATCACTATATTTCTATATTTAAACCCTAAACCCTAAACTCACTATACATAAATATATAGTGGTCAAACCCTACAACCCAAGACCCTATAAACTACCTGCCATTTTACACACACACACACACACTATATGAGTGTGTGTTTTTTTTTTCAATTTTGGGATGTAGCCAAACTGGCAAATCATCATCAACAAGAAGAATTAGCCATTAATTTTTTTTAATTAAATTTTTTTTTTAAAAAAAAATTTGTGGGGGAAGAATCTCTTTAGATTTGGGGTCTACCTAATGAAACCTGTTATAAAATTCTGGTGATTTGAATCCTTTTTTTCAACTGTGAATCTGATGAATTACAGTCAATTTTTTCATGTGTCAAAAAACCATATTTTTTTAGGTTTTAAAAAATAAAAATAAAAATGCAAAATTTCATCCAAACCAAACCAAAAAGAAAACCCTGCTCTACCAGCAACAACAGTAAAATAGGGCTTGTACTTTGGATGAAATATATAGCCTTCAAATAGTCATGAAAATAGGTTTGGAGTTTGGAGTTTGAACCTTTAAATTTACACACCGTGTGTTGAATGGTGTTTTTTTTGTCTCAAAAATTAATGCTTCTGATTGGCTGGTCATAATTAATTATGGGTCCAGGTGGTGGCATTTTAAAATAATCTCTCTCCTTATACTTGTACAATTTTTCATATTTATGGGTGAGCCTTAAAATAAATTAAAAAAATTCATCCATAAAAATGACAATGGTTAACAATGGTTATACGACGATTCTTTCATGGAAAACCATGGGTTCCTTGATGCTGAAAATTTTCAAAAAATTGGAATCGAGAGTTTATTTTTATAAAAAATTCTACAATTTTCAAAAAACCGGAGCCAAATATTATTAACAAAATCAAATACCCACCCATATATATATACATATATACAAAATATTTTATAATAAATTTGAATGAAATTTATATAATAATATTTTTGCCTCATGCATGTGTCATAAAAAGAACGTATATTCTGTTATAGTAAGAACTCGATGTTGATGAAATTGTAATTATCTGATTTTTCTCTCCCAACTAAATGAGTTTTTAAATTTTCTTTAAATAAAAAAAATATTTTTAAATCACTAGATCTGTTGTGGGCTTTATTGGCTTTATTGTGTAACCAAGGCAAAAAAGGATATTGTGTGTAGATTCATTATAGAGTATATAGTAGCTTAAGGGGGATTTTGGCCCCTACTAGGTAATATATAATAGGTCTATTTTTTTTTTAATATGAGGATTTTTGAAACATAATATTTTGGCTTGTGTTGAAACTTGGAGATTAGTTATAATAGAGTTATAATAATATCTTGAAGGATTTTTTTGGGTTTCTTTTTTAGAGGATTTTTTTTTGAAGATTATTATTATATTTTGGCATGGTGAAATATTTGAGTTTGCAGAATTCTTCGTTTTTTCAATGATATTCACTATGTGTTTTATTACAAAGGAAAAAAATACATTCGGCAATCTTCACCAGTTTAGGGTGGGTTTAGGGTTTAGGGTTTATTCGGCATAGAGATTTAGTGTTTGGTTAAATGTACTCAGGTCCCATCCAGAAACATGAGTTTTTAGACAATATTTTATTGATACACCATTTAACTCTCAGCACTTGGACCAATCATTATGATCAACCAATTTAAGACGACCATTTTGTCGATTACCCCATCTTGGATAAAAAAAAAACACATTATCGTATACAAAAGTGTAATCCCAAAGTCAATTTTCACACTATTAAACTCATATTATTTCTCATCCATTTTTTAATGATACAATCCACCGGTGAAAATGCTCTAACATGGATGCCCTCCAAATTATTACAATAAAAGAAATCAGAGCATGTCATGAACATGCCCCTTCCAATTACAATAAAAAAGAATCAGAATGGGTAATTGAAATTAAAGTAGGATCATAAATAACCAACATCACAAAATAAACCCCAAAAAAAGGAAAAAAAAAAAAAAAAAAAAAAAAAAAAAAAAAAAAAAAAAAAAAAAAAAAAAAAAAAAAAAAAAAAAAAAAAAAAAAAAAAAAAAAAAAAAAA
>Ga0116227_10005670_pt1 | contig 26107 bp, 24 predicted proteins | sample S1TSphgellanicum_FD_89693 | JGI IMG/M metagenome (GOLD analysis project Ga0116227, IMG submission 89693) | Host-associated microbial communities from peat moss isolated from Minnesota, USA - S1T2_Fb - Sphagnum magellanicum MG | ecosystem: Host-associated > Plants > Peat moss > Unclassified...
AAAAAAAAAAATTTTTAAAGAAAAAAAAAAAAAAAAAAAAAAAAAAAAAAAAAAAAAAGTGATCACCAAGGGCGTGTGTTTATAAAGGGGATTTTCTGTACAACGTTCCCTAATGGTAGGATATCACCAGGGTAAGGTAAACCATAAAATGGGTTGAATTTGAAATACTTAACAAGCGAATTGATAAGATGTTGTTCGTCTACCGACTGCGTCCACACTCTGAACACCAAGACAATCCGTTCCAATCTAAACAGTCTAAACATATTCACCAAAGAAACCGGTTCACCTAATGTGAAATCGGTTTTAATATGGTAAACCTTCCAAAAGTCGGATCCAATGCGGTAGTCCCCGTCCCTGTGGGGACAGGGCCCGACAACAGGGAATGAATGGTAATTTAGCAAGGGGGCAGAAAGAACTTCGGCCCACGAAGTTTCGTCGCGCGGGCGGACACGAAGGGCACTCGCAGTTTCCTACGCTAACGATGCCGCTCTTGCGCGGTTCTCGCAAGCGAGCGATGCTCGGAAACTCCTCGTTTCGCCTATTTCAGCGTTGCAAACGCCGGCGCTCTGGAGGGCTCTCTTTCTCGGTAAAGGAGTATTTTGGTTTCCCGTCGTCCTCTCCGTGTGATTTCCCAACCGCACACGGAATCAGAAACTTTGTGTGCACTCTAGCAGTCTCTATATGTGCAGCGCAGTGCCTGCAATCGCAAACATCTCGACACAATTTGATGGGTTTCAAGAAGCTCAAGGATTGCAGACTTACTTGCTTGATGTTGTATATGTAATTTTCTATGACTGGTGCTTGAGTTCTTTTCTCTCGTAGCTTATTGTTGCCCTGCTACTGTTACTGCTGCTGTTTCTTCTTCTTCTTCTTCTTCTTCTTCTTCTTCTTATTGTTGTTGCAATTGACTCAAATGAATTGCCCGTCGTTCTTCTCTTGATTTGAAGACTTCAGTGGTGTGTGCAATAGATGCTAAATTGCAGAAGTAGCTGGTGGAATTCGAGCTAGAGACTTCGGAGTTTAGGAGGGATTGACTATCTGGAGCTGGATTGTGATCCGTATCGGTTGCTGAGGCACTGTAGATTGTTCCATCGTTCTCTGAGAGTAAGGTTGCTGCTAGATTGTGCGTTGTCGTTGACTCCAAAATTCAAAGGAAGAGGCTTGAAATCTTGAGAGAGAGAGCTTTGGATCAGCAGCAGCAATGTCGGCGCAAGTATACCCGTTTGCAGGATCACCGGCCATGAGCTATGTGCCACAGCAGAACTACGATAAGCAGAAGATGAACGGCGCAGCGGTGGGTCCGATACCGCCGCCAGCAACGTACAGACCCCCTATTCATCGCCAAAAGCCCGGCTGCTGCAGATTATTCTGCTCGCTCCTCTTCTGTTTCTTCGTCACGATCCTCGCAATGTTCGGCATTACAATTACAGTCATGTGGCTTGTTCTACGTCCCCACGTACCTTCTTACTCACTCCAGAACATCGAGTTCCACAGCTTCAACTTGACAGAGCAGCAGAATGCCTACAGCCTGAACTCAGACATCCTCTACACTCTGGAGGCGCGCAACCCCAATAAGCGGATCGGAATCCAGTACGACGAAATCGATATCTACACTTTCTACGCCGGCGACGAACTCGGCCAATCCTCGATCCCAGCGTTCTACCAAGGTCATCGCAACACTACAATACTGACCTCCGAGTTGAAGCTGGTGAACGCTACATTGTCGCAGAGCGCGGGGACGATTCTACAATCCAGCATACAGAGTACGACTCTGGTGTCGTTACAGATACAAGTGGATGTGAGAGCGCGCATGAAGTTTGGGTCCTACACCTCTTTCCATTTCTGGGTGCATAGCAATTGCCATGTACAGTTTTACCCGCCCACGGCAACAACACCTGCTTCAGTGACGAGCAAGAGCTGTGGACGTACCAGGTGAAGTCTTGAAACAGACTAGATCAAAATCTTCAAACGATTGACGATTAGACTGCGAGCTTCCACGCACAATTCAGATTAAGTGTACACATTCTCCTTCCATACATAGAATCGTAGACACAGAAATGTAATTTGTAGGAGGTGGAGAAGACATTCTTCTTGCACTGTGAAGTATATGAACTCTCAATGTCCCCACCAGCATGATTCTAAACCCAAACAGAAACAGCCTTCAGTTAAGTGCAGAAATTGATTTGAAGAAAAATGGTTGCAAATAGAAGTGTTTGGTTCCAGATTGTAAATCTATACCATTTTTGTTCAGCTTCTGATTCTGAAATCATCTCATAAGCAAAGAGCTCACAAATGTACAGTGGATCATGAAGCTGGGGTTGTCTCTTCTACATTCTTTTTGATGGAAATCTGTATTGATACAACACTGCCCTCAAGCTTATCATCTGGTTGCCCTCAGCAGCAAACTCGAGAGGAAACTCCTTGAGCACACATCCCTTTGGATCCCACCTATGATGGCTACCACCGCCTACGTGAAGTCAATGCCCCTTTGCTGAAAATAGAAAGGAATCACTACTGTTCTTCCCCATACTTGCTAGAGTCCCTGCATAGGATTTGCCTGAGAGTTCACTCTGAGACCAATAATATGGATGGAGCAATCTCTTACATTGTTTGGAGTTGTTTCCATTCTCTTGTTTCTGGGGTCAATTTCTTGCTGATAGGCATTGGTGCCTAGTGGATGCTCAGAAAGCATCTGATAAGGTACCCCATGCAGGATGCTATCTCTTGGATTTCCGCACTTGGAGGATGTGCCATGCCATGGACATTGTAAGGAAGCTAATACATGGAATTTTATGCAATGAAAGAGGAGCTCAATTCAAGCTCATTGATATCAAGATACTGCCCCTGTATTGCATCAGATTAATGCTCAAATCATTTTCACCAGTACTTTGCATTCTAGCAGTGCCATTGCTGAGAGTTTTACTGTCTCTGTATTCATGCTCTTCAAGCAGTTTCCAGGGCTTCAAGACCAGGCTCTTACAAAAATCTATAAAGAGCTTTGACTGAGAGAAGCATAGAATCCAAATTCATGAGAGAAAAGGCGAGGATTTTGCAATCCTTCTGAAAATGCAACATCTATTATCACAATTTGTTCAGAAGCTGGGTTCCAGAAGGATCTCAGCCCAATTCAATATAGATCATGCATAGTTTGTTTTTCATCATTGTGTAAGAGATTGTGCAGAAATGCACAAGAAATAACTTCAATGAGTTATCAAAGGTTGGGAAAGCTGAGCCCAGATACAATGGGGCAATGGGGTGCATGAAGAACGCACCTCTCCACATTGACAGGAAAACCTTTGGCATTTCTAACATCCTACACAGTTTGGCGTTTGTGGGGGGGAGGAGCATGCTGGTCATTTGGGTCAAGGAGATCACCTCCACTCTAAAGAGAAGACAGGAATGAAATGAGAGAACATCTGAGGAGATATGTGAATCTCAGTAGAAGAAGACACCATATGGACTTGGTGTCTCACTTCAACTCTGCACATGCAACAACATGCAGGGCAATGGTTAGTTGCTGTAGGTGTACTTTGAATGGGTGTTTTCCAAGTTTTCAGAAACACCATGATCTGAGATTCGACAACAACACCATTGCTGGGACTACCTTGGGTGGTGAGAGAAGAAAAGTGAGTGGAATTACCAAGAGCCAAGGAAGATTGCATTTGTGGCAATGGCAGAGTGCATTGATAAACCCTTGGTCTTCTTTGAAGAATCCAAGACAGAAAAATGGGCTTTCATCTTCAGGATGGACCCACAACTATCAGGTAATGATATGAACGTCGTCTTCTTCCTCTCAAGTTGATCTGTTCTAAAACACAAGGGTATCTGAAACATGCAATCAGCACCAAGATTACTCTTCATTTTGCACATAAGACAAATGACAAAAAAATTTCACCCCAGCTGTGTCAATAGCAATCAAAAGGGGCAAATGCACAGGGGAATGAAAGACATAATGTGAAATTTGGTTTTTTCTTACAGGTAGGGTGGGATGCAAAATTAAGAATGGAAGTGGTGGGTTTGTTTTGCCATAAGAAAGAAAAGCGCAGAAAAATACAAGAGCTGGTTGGTGTTCTCAAGCAGGTAGAAAGAAAACTTTAGTTATGCATTCTGTGCAAATTTTCAGGAGATCTGTGTGCTCAGCACTTCACTTACTGAAAAGAGTTGTTCATGGGGGGGGCAGGTGGCCAGTGCCTACTTGCTCTTGACCTGTGTGAGAGGTTTCATAGTGCCACTGGTAGAGATGTTTAAGACTACTCCACCAAGCTGGTCCAAGGTGGTGCTCATGTTGGTCTCTTTGGATTCTTATGCAATCTATTACCTGGCAGTGAAGGCATCAGAACCCTTGGTTCAACTTACTGACTTGGCAGCAAAGAATGAAACAGAATTAATGGAAGAGGAAATCATGTTGTTGAACCTTACCACCCAACTTGTAAAGCTCTTTAGGCGGCTGAGAAACATAGCCATTTCCACAGCTGTGACAAACTGTGCTCAGATTGTGGACTCCACCCTGCAGCTCAATGACCCAAGTTTTGTTGCAACCTGCTCAAAATTTGCAGGTACTATTCGCTTGCTTGCTTGCTCACCCTGAAAATTGAGCTCTGGAAAATTGAGCCTTTTTCACACACTTACAAAGTCCCACAATTGCCATCAATTGGTCCTAAAAGGTAAAAAACCACTAATCTGTCAATTCCAGTCTTCTTCCATGTGCCAATTTGATGCAATGATATTCCTCACTACCTTCTTGCAGGAGACCTGCATATGCTTTATGAATTGCACTCATCAATGGGACAACCTATGAAAAACTTGTACACATGGAGGTGGATTCCACAAGGGCAGAAGATGCCAACCAACCAGACGCACAGAAAGTAGTAGCTCAATGACCAGTCCCAAACCAGTATTACATTTGGGCTCATTTCCTACTACAACCAAATGAGGTGAATCATGTCCTGAAAGTAACTGTGCAATTCTTGAGGAAAGAATACCGAGAACAACACAAACTACCATTTGATGCAGTTGAGATTCAACCAAACTGCAAGCAGCTGAGACATTGCAGATCCACAATGTTAACATAACCACAAGTTCCTGGATTCCAGTTACATGAGATACACATTAGTCGGAGATTCAATCCAGACCTGTAATTGCTTCAACTCTTTCTTTCTTGCTGTGGTACTATTCCAGAATTTTCCAGTTTTAGTGTTGGAAAAACTCTTTGTACTTTGCAAATCACAATCCCAAGTGAAAGCTTTCTTCCAGGTTACTAGATTGTTCCATGCTGCATGTGGACAATGCATGTTATAATGGAGATGTAAAATGTTTCAGCATGATGATATCAAATGGTTTTTTCCATCTTGCAAAAACCTAACATACTCTTACTGCAGGGGGAATTGTCTGCACAGCCAAAGGAGAAGCTCTAATTTGGTGAAGAATTGATGCTTGATTGTCATGCAACATGTTTTTGGACAAATCAAAATGGTCTTGTTGTTGGTTTTGAAGTCTGGATCTGAACAATTATTCCACCAGGTGTGCTGATTCCTGAAGACATTTTGTGAATTTGGTTTTGTAGTTAAGTCCATACTCAATCTAATTGTGCATTTTATGCCACAAATGTAAGAACAGTTCCAGTGAACCTTTTTATGAAAATTATATTTTTTTTCTCCTGTAATGAAAATATAGTACATGTCATTAAGCATGTATAAAGTGCAAGTAAAGATATAATACACATAAATACAAAAAAAATTATAATTTGTAACTTTGGTTGCATGTTTGATCTTTTTGGGTGCACATTCTAATTATTTTAAGTTTGTTCTAAATTTCCATCACATGATTGGAATACCCATAAAGAAACAATTTAAAAACATGATGGTTTTGATTTTTACAACAATCTATATGCTACTTGGGCTCCGCATTGCTACGCACTACCAGCAATGATTTTCTTTCTTGTTATGTGTTCCCATATGATTATCAATAATTCATGATTTTTACAGCTTTCTATATATTATAAATTTCACATAATGGAATTTCAAACATTTGTTATATACACCCCTGCTTGTGAAAAGATAAAAGAAACAAATATAAGAAAACATATATCTTTATTTTAATAAAATTAGGTTGTGAGACAAAAAGGCCCCAACCGGGGCCAGAATGTTGAACTATGAGTCCAACAATGTGAAGTGCATAGCAAGGTAGAATGAGGGTAGGAGGGTGCAAGGAATTGAACCCTGAACCTTGAATTGAAACAAACATCTGCTTAACCAATAAAAGGGGCATCCCCATAAGAAGGGCCTGCCTAGGATGAAAGAGCACCTAAGTTTGGCAACCCATTTTGGGAAGATAAATATACCTTAGACCTTAGCCACCATGAGGCAAATTATTTCATAAGCCTAAACATCTAGGTCTCTATTTTGGACAAATAACCCCCATTATAAACTGGGGGTACCCCTTAAGAAGGTAGTTTGTTGGCCTTGCCTACCAAGGGGAGGATATTGTGTTTAGATTCATAATAGAGTACAGTAGCTTAAGGGATTTTGGCCCCTAGGTAATAGTAGGTCTATTTTTAGATGCGGATTTTTGAAAGATGATATTTTGGCTTGTGTTGAAACTTGAGATTAGTTATAGAGTTGTGAGTTATTTAAAGGATTTTTTTGAAGATAATATTTTTGCATGGTGAAATATTTGAATTTTCACAATTCATTTTTTGCCTTAAGATACTTTTTAATGTAAATGGCAAGGCCCCAGTCTGACACACCCCTTGTTTTGTTGTTTTGTTTGTCATGCTGAGATCTCCCAAACCATGGCATCCTTCCATCCTAACTTGGTACCATTAGAAAACACTTGATAAGTAACAACCCTAACTTGGTACCATTAGAAAGCACTTGAAAAGTAAGGGTATGATAAGGTAGTTATGGAGTGTTTTCACTTTCCAGCTACAGTTCTTGAATATTGAATAATTTTATAAGCGATAATAAAAAAATTTAAAAACTAAAAGTTGCAAGCAAATTGAAGTGCATTCTTATTTCTGTTGGAAGGCCTTCAATGAGTAAGATCCATTCTCTCATTCAGGGGCATTTCCATGTATATAAGGTACCCTCCAAAACCGTGTACTAAACCCACTTCTAACATTCTTGTCAATTAAGTAGACATATACATATATATATGTAACCTCCTCCCCTTGGGAAAAGAAGACAAGGAGTGTATGTCACATTGTGGCCTTGCCATTTACATTAAAAAGGTATCTTAAGGCAAAAGAAGAACTTTTGGAAATACAAATATTTCCCCATGCAAAATTATAACCTTCAAAAGAATCCTCTAAAAGAAACCAAAATCCTCCAAGATGTTATAACTCAATAAATGAATCGCAAGTTTCAACACAAGTGCAAAACATCATCTTTCAAAAATCCTCATATTAAAATCGACCTATTACTTAGGGGTCAAAATCCATTAAGCTACTACTATACTCTATAATGAATCTAAACAAAATATCTTTGCCTTGGTAGACAAGGCCCAAAAAAAAGAAAAAAGTATCAATTATGGTTTTAAGAAAATTTAAGTTGTAAGTTGTGAGCATTGCTTTTTTTATTGGCAAAAATTTGCCAAAAAGCGAAAACAATTTTTTTGTTTTAAAAATCCGTACTGGGGATGATTGCCAATTTGGCTGCAAAAAAAGTTCCTCAAATGTCCACTAGTTGCGAGGCATAAAAGTCTAGATTCGGAAGACATGCCTGCCCAATCAAATGATTTTCCCCCCAGCCCTAAACTTATATCTAACCGTTGGATCGACAATGGCTACAAGCATTTAGGAAGGGTAAGAAAGTAAGACCTTAAATTTTTGTTTTGGTGAATTTTGGCCACTTGGTGACCCAAAAGAAAATCCAGTGCAACTCGTAACAAAAAGCTTTTTGTGAATTTCATTTTCTGAAGTCGCCAGATTTCCAGGAATTTTTTTTCTAATATTGCCAATTCTAGACAGTAAGTTGCAGGAGGTGGCTAAAATATAGCAAGATTCTCACATTTTTCTCCTTCTCCTCTCTGACCTATAGCCAAATTTGGATAACTCCTCTTGTGGATCATCGCCAAGTGGCTACATCACAATTTTTTTTTAAAACACTCCTGAACTTAATGTCGCCATATCCTCAAATAAATCTTCTGTCACCTCGCTCAGGACGTGGAGTGGACTGCGTGACTGGTGGATGCTGTTGTTGTTGTTGTTGTTGTTGCAGCAACAGCGAAGAAGAGAGTCGCCAGGCGCTCAAGGACAAAATTACGCTCTACTAAACAATCCAAGCGTCGCAAATTTCTTTCACCAACATTTGCAGGTTAGTGTGTAATCTCCTATGATTTCTTCTGATTTTTTTATCTTAAACAATAGTTTTAATTTAATTTATTTTGTGTTTGCAATCGGAATCCTTCGTTTGCTTGCTTGCTCAAAGTGGGCATCCCTAGGAAACAAATATAGGTACGCAGCTTTTGTTGTAGTTAGATTGGCTTGCCTTTGTCGTGAGTGACCTGATGTCCATTGCTAGTTGTATAGGTGATTTCTTTCTTTCGCATCCTTTTCGAGAGTTGGCAGTTGAAGTCCTGTCTCATATCGAATCTAGTGTGGAAAATACTGAAATTAGGGGAGTGTGTGTATGTGTGTGTGTTTGTATGGTGGTGGGGGGGGAACTTTGGGTTTTTGTGGACGTGACGGTGATATTGGCGTAATTTTGGGTGAAGCATTTTGGCACAAGAAACCCTAGCTGCGGGAAAGGAGGGTTTTTAGTTTCGTCTTTTCAGTTTCATGAATGCAGGGAAGGTGGTTTTGAAATTTTCATAAATTGTTGTGGTGATGGATGCCGCAACGACTAGTGGCACATTCGCTGGTTCCACTTTAGCGGATAAGCTTCACAAGCTCAATGCCTCGCAACAAAGCATCGAGAGTATCCACTCTTCGTTTTTTCAGGGTTTATATTATCTGCTTCGTCTTTTGTTTTTTCCTTCCTGTTTAAGGAGTGGAACTACTTTTTGATGGTGTAAAGTAGTTTGGTGTTCTTGACATGAGTAATGAGGTTTTCTGGGCTGCATACTGGCTGTCTAGTTTTTCATGATTTGGGGAACAAACGGATTTTGTTTGCTGATCGTTTACCTTAAGAAATATGCAAAGCTTTATCACACTGGTGTATATTCCATCGAAAGAAAGCCAAAGAAATTGTGGAGACATGGGGGCAGAAGTTTCACGAGGCCCCGAGAGAGCAACGTGTGCCTTTCCTGTACCTGGCTAATGACATTCTGCAGAACAGCCGTCGCAAGGGCCTTGAGTTTGTGAACGAGTTCTGGACTGTGCTTCCTGCATTGCTGCAAGAGGTGGTTGGTATTGGAGATGAGGGTGTTCGCAGTGCTGCCTTTCGTCTGGTATGGAACAATGTTGCTTTTCAATCTGGTGCACGATGGTTAGTGTGGTAGAAGTTTGCCTTCACATCTGGTAGAGAGCTATAAACAGGAGTAGATCCAAACCAGGGATGCTGGGAAAATGGATGGAAGTACAGGGTGTGTGATTCTTGAGATTCGGTGGAGTGTATACCATGAAGCACACACCAGTAGCATTTTTTGGGGGAAGTATTGGTTTAAAATATTTTCAGAAGAAACAAGCTTGGTTCAACACTTGAACTTCCATTGACCTGAGGTGCATGATTTTAGTAATGCTCTGCCAGACAAGATTTTTCTTTTAATGGTCACAAATGCTGGCATCTGTAGGTGGACATTTGGGAGGAAAGGAAAGTTTTTGGATCCAATGTGCGAAATCTCCAGGAGGAGCTGCTTGGAAAAGGGTCCCTTCCTCCTGCAAAGGATGTGAAACATTCTTCTCTGCCTCCTTATGTGAGTGATAACCAGCTTGTAGGTTGATGGAGATGGTGATGGAGAATCAAGCATTGAGTCAGAAGGCAGGAGTTGTAGAAATTGCTTACAAAAGCATACAGGAAGAGTGATGTTGAACTTCTGCAACATCCTGGTTGATGCTGATCGTCTCTTTGTATCCTGTTGTTGTGGCAAGGTATTTGAAGGAGGCATACTGGAAAGAGTTGCAAGGTCATACCAAGCAGTTCAGGACAATGCAGCAGAGGAGGATGCAGCACTGGCAGATTGTAATGCAGCTATTACTCGTGTTGAAAGCCTGCAGAAGAAAGCTGAAAATCACACAGGCAAGGGTAGCCCTAGCTACTATGATGTCTGCTATTGGATAAAGTAGTCAGCCATTTGATCCATATGGCGAATGAGTCTGCTGTTCAATGATTTTGAGTAATGAGTGTTGTGACCAGTCAATGCATCACCTTTGAGCAGTTTCCTGATGTCATAATACAGAGGGTTTGTTCAGATGGTTGTGTAATGGATTGGACCAAGATTATGGGCAGATTATTGTATACAATCTACACCCACTGTTTGAAACTGATGAATTTAGTGAAGAGTCATGGCAGCTCATCACTGCTATTCATGATGAAGGTGATTGTCTGACACTTTGTGAGTGACGCTCCTATCACAGCACTCATTTGTGTAGCATTAGTTTGGTTTCTTTTGGAACTAACAGAAAAATCACCTTCAAAGTGTTGTTGTTGAGTTGCTCTGCAATCTCATGTCAATGTTTTAACTGGCTTTTGTTACTTCATTCAATATTTCTATCACTTATGTTTTTACATATCCAATGCCACAATTTATCTGTCAACTAGCATCTTGGTTCAGGTTGTACCTCAAAGTGCTCATAATTGCAACATGAGGTTGTTGGGTTTACCTAGGATCTGCAAATTTATCTGCAAACTTTGTTTGAAGCTTTGCCAACTGGATCAGTAACTTGACCTTTGAAGATCTGCATGGACTGTACAGGGGAAGTACAAGAATCAATAGCAAAGGAGTTGCTTGCACAACAGGTGGTCATGGCACAGTGCATAGAGCAGCTGGAAGCATGTGAGATGGGTCATCACATGCTTGTTTCCCACCTCAGGGATGCTCTTCATGAACAGGTGTGCTTGGAAACTCTGATGTTGGAGTGAGGTTTTTTCCAGGGACATGCCAAACAGATTATGTGTTATTGTTCTTGACTGAAACCATCCTTCTCATGGATCACTCAGGACTTAGGTTTTGTGCTGTACCATATCTTCAATGATGTATAATAGTGACTGTCTACAATAGAATCACTTATTGAACACACTTGGCTTCTGAAGTAGTTGATCTGGAGAATCTACCAGTGTAAAGTTGATACTCAATGGTCATCAGGGAGGGTTGGGATCTAGCCTGCTGCAAGACAGACATGGTGAAAAGTAAAGCTAAGCAATGCACTTGGACATAGAACTGACAGTAGCATTGTTGTGTTTTTGCAGGAAAGCAAGCTGGAGCAGATACGAACTCAGCTTCAGGTTTCTAGTGTTATCTGTACTCTGCACTTCCATCAGAGGGTGTTTTCTACTCACAGTTGCTGAACTGTAGTAGCAGCAGAGATTTTTGTGATGATGATCACATCATATGCCTCTTGCGTGTTTTGAATGCATGCATTGAGCCTGCTAATCATGTTTGAACCATAATAGTAGTGGGCTTGTTCCTGAAAGACATTCCCTTCCATGTCTGGTCACAGATAGCCCAAGCACAGCTGGAGCAGGCTGGAAGTGTCCAACAGCATTTGATGAATGGGAGTCCAAGCCTTGCAGATGCAATTGGTGCCCCTAGTGAAGCTACAGTTGTCTCCAGGGATGAGTCACAGTACTGGCACCATGAGAAACAGCCTACAAGCAGCAAGGACAATGGGAACCAAGCAGTGATCTTAGGCCTGTCCATGCCATTGAGCACTGTTGCAGAAAGCAATTCACAACCAGAGTATGCAGACAAGAGCAATTTTCAGACATCAGCAGCCACAATAGCAGCAGAGGTAGCAGCAAAGTTAGCAGCAAGTTCATCATCAGCAGCTATGCTCACCTCTGTCTTGTCATCACTGGCAGCAGAAGAAGCAGGTGGTGGGCCACAATCACCAAGCTATGATGTCAATGAAGGTCAACCTATGGAGAAGAGGGCACGTCTGGATGGAAGGCTTGATGCTCTACATAATCCTGATACATCTTATGCACAGCATCAACTGTCACAACCTACATCTCAGTATTTGGGTTCTCCTATGTTGTTGCCCTTGCCATATGCCTATCAATCAGCACTACCTCCACCTCCTCCTATGCAGTCCCACATGATGATAGGTCACCACATGGCAGTGCCACCTCAACCTGTACCTCCAGGTTATGGGGCCCATTATCAGCCTTTCCCACCATCTAGGACACAGTTCTACAGCCAGCCTCCTTTACCTTCTCCACCTGCACCAGCTCCCAGGCAATGAAAATGTTCATTCATTTGCCTGTCTTAAATTGCCTTGTGTCTATTCCTTCTCATGGCAATGAACTTGCAATTCATCATTTTTGGGGAGTGTTAGATTCACATGTGGCCATGTCCTGTGTTCAGTGACTTTTGTACATGCTTCTTAAACACCTTTGATGCTACTGGAGGGTTCTGCATGCACTGTACAGAAGAAACTAGGATGTTGCAGGCCTGATACCTCTGATGCAGACCTCAGTTGAACAAGTTTGCACATGTCCTATTCAACATCTGCAAACCTGTTCCAACAGATGTGGATTGAACTGATGTCCAATGCTCTGTAATGAGAGTCCTGATGTGGATGTATCCTGGCTTGCATTCACGGCTGCATTTCTGAAGTTAGTCAGAACCTGCAATTTAGTCCCAGAAGTAGCATCATTAAATGAATGGGCATTGACTGTCACTCCACTGCTCTCCAGGTATGCTGGGTTATGGGGGAATGGCTATCACCCTCTCCCACTCCATTAGAGGCCTAGTTTCTTATCGAGCTGTTGCACTTTAGATGATGAATCACCCTAAACCCTAAACCATTTGAGCTGAGCAATGAATATCTACAAGCTGTAAGAACCTATGAGACTGACCACTATCTGTTCCAAATTGGGCAGAATTTCAAAAATGCACTTGTGAGGCAAAGAATACCCCACAAACATTGCATGGTGTATTTCAAAAGTAGGCAGAATGTTCAGAGGACAGTGCGTGGAATAACCAGAAAAACTCAGCCTGGACTTGGGAGGAAAGATGTAACAAGACTATTTAGTCTGTTTAACTGTCAGTGGAGATCACCATCGAAGGAAAGAGAGGAGACAATAAAAAATAGACAAAAGAAAAGCTTAACCAACGCTCTGCTTGTCTTTGAAATTTGACCTCAAAGCAAAAATTTAAAAACAAAAATCTGAAAACAGAGTGATTTTGGAGGATTTCAATCGCAAGAAGTGACAAAGTGCCATTACTTCACACATAAGTTTTCATTCAATGAAGCTATTCATTGGTTGTCTACTAGCAATCACACTAGATAGAAGCAATCAAAGGCAAATAACATAAGTTTGGCTTTTGGGGAAGTCAATTAAAAATGTGACAAGACACACAACAGAAGATGAGGAAACATATATATCTTCCTCCCAGGGCATGATTTGCCTCATTTGGTCTTAGTAGGAAAGGAGCTCAATTGTAATACCAGTTGGGATATGGTCATTGAGCTACTACATTCTGTGTTTCTGGTTGCTTGGCATCTTCTGCCCTTGTGAAATCCATCTCAATGTGTACCAATTTTTCATAGGTTGCCCCATGTGGAAGTCTCGTGCAAGAAAGTAGTGGGTAATAGCATTGCATCAAATCAGCACATGGAGGAAGCCAGGGAATGGGAGATTCATAGTTTTTTTTTTAAGGACCAATTGATGGCAATCTTGGAAGACTTTGAAAGTGTGGGAAAAAGGTTCAAATTTCCAGAGCTCAATTCTCAGGATGACCAAGCAAGCAAGCAGATAATAGCTGCAAATTTTGAGCAGGTTGCAATAAAAGTTGGGTGACTGAACTGCCGTGTGAGAACAGTTTGTCACAGCTATGGAAATGGCTATGTTTCTCAGCTGCCTTGGGTGGCCAGGTTCAACAACATGATTTCCTGCTCCATTAATTATATTTCATTCTTTGCTGCCAAGTCTGTAAGTTGAACCAAGGGCTTTGATGCCTTCACTGCCAGGTAATAGGATGCATAAGAATCCAAAGAGACAAACATGAGCACCACCTTGGACCAGCTTGGTGGAGTAGTCTTAAACATCTCTTATGAGTGGCACTACAAAACCTGTCACACAGATCAAGAGAAAGTAATGAGTAACTCTTATCAGTAAGTGAAGTGCTGAGCACACAAATCTCCTAAAAATTTGCACAGAATGCATGACTAAAGTTTTCTTTCTACCTGCTTGAAACACCAGCCAGCTCTTACTTTTTTCTGCACTTCCTTTCTCGTGGCAAAACAAACCCATCACCTCCATTCTCAATTTTCCATCACACCCTACCTAGAAGAACCCATCTAACTAATCTACCTAGCATCATCTCTCCTACTCCTCTCCTTCATGAAGCTAGTACACCCCCAAAAACAAAGAACCTCCTCCTCTGCACCATGATTACCATCAGCCTTGATTTTGGAGATCATCAAAACACAAATTGTGTATACTGGCCAAGCTTAACAACCCTGTGTGCATAGTGAGTTCTCTTCCTAGCACTTGTGCTAACACTCACCCTATGAACGCTCAGATACAGGCAGTTGAACCAGCCCTAGATGCAACCAGTGGTACAACTAATCCTTGAAATTCTAACAACATGATTTCAAGAACAAAGTAGGCATAAAAATATGCAAAATCAATTTTATTTTATTGTTAAAAATGAAGGTCTTACAATTTAAAGACAGAGGAGTCTTTGAATTAGTGGGTAAAGCATGTGATTATAATTAGTAATTATAATCTTGAAGCATACATGATTATAATTGATAATTTTTATTTTAAAAATCATTTGAAACACATTAAAAAAATTCTTACCTCACAAGAGATGTAATCTCATTATTTTCCCATTTGCCCAAATGAGTTCAGGCATCAAAATATGATGTGCCCAAATGAAGCAATCGATTTGGTGAGCACTTTGCTATAAAAACAAAACAACACAAATGAACAAAAAGACTAAACATCAACAAATAAAAATAATAACAAATAAAAATCAACAAAAATGACCCAAAAAAAGATTTGAAGTTCATTTTTACTTAGAAATCTCTTTCTGGCACCCTTAACATTCCTTGTGCTTTTGTGAATTGAGGACTTTTGCAAGCCCCTCCTCTTCCTCCCAACCTTGCATCTACAAAAAAATCAACAACACCTTACGATGTTAAATAACAACTAGGTCAAGTATTGAAAAGAAAACAAAATACTTAAAAAATGGACAACAAAAGGATGCTAATTTTTGTTACTTGGATATCATTAAGAACAACATTTTTGATGTCCTCATCTTCTTCCTTGGTGAATTTGGTATAAAGCAAATTCAGCCTCAAGTTTTGAGTGTTCCAATTGTAGTTGTCGAGACTTGAATTGGCTCTGCTTGTCCCTCAATTCTCTTTTCACTTGTTACAGGAAAAAAGATTTCCAACAATTTAATTAATTTGAGATGTAGTAATATACTAATCTTGCCATTGCTGTAGAAAAATCTGGAACTTCCCAACAAAGCCAATGTTGCTATGGCATTTCAAAGCTTTCATGGGGTTTTAAGTACCAAGCTAGGACTGTCCACAGCAAGAATGACCTCCAGCTGTTAGTGAAAATACAAAAGCTCAAACTAAAGATTGTCACCATCTACTAGAAAATATATGTAATGTTCAAGTCTGAAGGTTTGATAAGCCTTGTCCACGGGATTTAGAAGAGAGCTCTGTTATGTTAAATGGAGGAAGTTCCAATCCCAACACTGCAAGCTATGGGTTGAGATGAGAGTACTGCAGGTAGGTTGAGAAAGTGGATTGATTTCAAGTCTATATGAAAAAGAACGAGTGAAAAGGATGGGATGAGCTTCCTTGGTCTGAAACTGATCAGGGTACCCCGCCCCACAGAAATCTTGATCAACTATTTGATCTTGATGAACTGATCAAATGGCACTATTTGATCAGTCGTTGGATTGCCAATAAGCTTCTCAACCATTAGCTGATGCCAACTGATCAGAAATCTTGTTCAACTGTACTATCAAACAATTTATTTGTTGTTGCAACTTTTGATTCACCTTCTGAGCAGAAGCCTCATGTTTTCACAATTTGAAGTAGAAGATTTCGTAAAACAAAGTTACCTCACTGTGTGTGACTATGAACAATTAAATTATTCAATCCAAGTGCAAGGTACTTTTCCATGAGATGCCCAAAAAACACACCCTTGTGATTGGACCCTTTGCAACAAACACCAAAAGCTCTTAGTTGAAAGTTTGTTGTTGAATCCCATAAATCTACACCGTGTTGCCAAGAACTGACATCTTACAGCGAAGAAGAAAAACAAAACCTCTTCACTTGTAGAACTTGCTATTGGATCCATAGATCGTACACAGTGTTGTCTAGAGCTACAGCTTACCCAGAAAAAGAAGAAGGGAAAAACCCGGGCTCAGGCAGAAACAAACAAACGCACCACACGCTGACTGTTGCGAAGCTTGTTGGCACTCCAGTCGAGCGAAATTCAATCAGTAACATCGATAAGATCAGTTGCAGATCTACAGGGAGCTCAGCTGCTTCAAAAGATCAGCTGCATCAAAAATGTGCGCAGAAGTGTGCTAAGCTGTTGGACAAGGTGAGCTGCATCTAAAGCGCACTCAGCTCTTTGTGACGGAAGACCTCTCGAGGTTTCGTTGAGTAGAGAGTAGAGAAAGTTGGAAACTTAGATGTTCTTGGCTCCCAAATTGTAAACGGATTTAATGTCCAAGTGGAGAATGATGAGGAAGCCGAAGAATTGAGAGAACGGAACGTACAGTGGAAACTTGGAAGGCGCCAAACTCAATTCATATCCTACACTGCATTCTGCATTTTTCCATCATTCTAAGATCCAATTTTTTTATTAAAATTCCGTCAACTTTTGCGATTCTGCGACCTAACAGCTTTTGTGCCGTTTCTGCATTATTGCTCTGCATCCGAGCTCAAGCACAGCATTTGCATGTTTTCATGTCCAAGTAGAACAGTCTTTGTAGAGAATTGTAGCTCTAGTCCGGCGAGGGAAGGGAGGGATAGTGGATCTGAAGAAGCAGGTGGAGGTGTGGGAGGCTGAGCCCGCAGCAGTATGGATCCTCTTTGGTTTGGCGGCGCAGTTGCAAGGATGCGGGGTAGCGGCGGCGATGGACGTGAAGAAGGTCAAAGATGCAGGATTCGTTACTGCCGGCTCGTGCTGCCAAGAAGGATTTGATGGCGACTAACGGTCTCAGCGATGCGCTAAGGTGGACAAGATCACCGAGGCTTCGTCCAAGTTGGTGCCCATGCGTTTTACTAGCGCGTTGCAGATGCACGAGCAGCGACCGGAGTTGATCCTTGTAATTTTTTAAATTACCACGGGTGCCAAAGGAGCTGGACAAAGTTCTGGAAGGCGGCATTGAATCGGAGTCTATTACTGAAGATCTATTGAGTTTCGGACGTGGAAGAGACGGGGATTTGTCAGACGTTGTGTGTAACTTGCCGATTACCGCTCGATTGCGGGGGGAGGCGAGGGAAAAGCTCTGTACATTGATGCTGAGGAGACGTTCAGATCGCAGAGGATGCTGCAAATTGCAGAGAGGTACAGCATGAATTGCGATGAAGATCTGGAGAATGTCGCATATGCCCGTGCTCACAATACTGATCATTTGAAGGCTGCTTCTGGAGGCTGCGTTAATGATTGCCGACACTAGGTTTGCATTGGCAGTAGTAGTAGACAGCGCCACAGCTCTGTGCGGGTCAGATTACACAGAGCGTGGTGAGCTTGCTGCCCGGCAGATGCATCTCGGTAGGTTTTTAATAGGACTACTGCAAAAGAGCGTAGACGAGTTCGGGGTGGCGTCAGTGGTGACGAAGGCCATGGACGTGAAGTTCAATTGTCCTAATTCATTTTAATCTGTGTTAGGGTTCACTCCATGGCACAATTTCAGATCACCCAAGAGTGGAGTGCACTCAAGTCCGGATTGATATTTGTCAAATTTACATCTTGATGGAGAATGCAGATATGTGATACCGATGCACTCTCCAGATATTTCTTTGAGATCTGCCTCAAACCTTTCCTTCTCATCAGGTCTATCAACCCAGAATAGGACCTGAGAATTAACGCCAGATTTGGGACTCCCAACTTCAATTTCAATAATGCAGAAACTGTCAAATTGGTGGCTATTCCAGTCCTTATGATAAAAAATAAAAACCACCCATACCATGTTGTGTTTGCCCTGAGGTGTTGCTAGGATGTATCAAAACATTTTCGCACAAGTGCACTGTGATTAAGGAACTGCAAGTTATATTTCTTGAAGCAAAGAAGCAACAATTAGTTCATGGGTCAGTGTTCAAGGATCACCATCCCTCAGAAACTGGGAAAATGTACAAATTGATGATGCACAAGTTCATTGCACAAATTGATGCAGATATGCCACAATCAGGTTATGGTTCAGCATCGGAGGAGCACCATCACCATACCTCAGAAACTGGAAAGATATACAAATTGATGTACACAAATTAATTGCACAAATCAATGCAAAGCTTCACCACATAAGAGTGATTGCACAAAAACCTGTGTAACCCTAACAAAGTGGGCTATCAAGCAAATATCATAATTAACCTTCTGTGTCTATTCAACTTTGATTGCTGATAGACAGACCTTGCAGCTCAGGGATGGACAAGGGAGCAGCTGGGAGAAGCCAGCCTTCAGAATCCAGTCAACCATCCAACAACCACAAATTGTTTTGGATTGGCTTATGATGCCAAGGTTCAAATTCAGACCTGATGATGAGATTGATGCTGAATCACGAGTGCAGATTGAAACCCTAGGTTTTCGCCTCAGGAGAATTCAGTTAGCGAAGAGGCAGTTGCGAAACCCAGATCATCATCAACCCCTGCTTTTGAGCTCCGCCAAACGTCGACTGAGATCATCTTCAGCATTCGCCGTGGCTGGTTCCTTCACAGGAACGGCCGCGGTACCTGCTTGAGGAAGACCCACCGAAACCTCCAAGCCATAGTCATCAGCCACCTGCTGCATGAGAGAGTTGACCTCGTCCTCAGGGGTGGAGAGACTGGTGCTCCCAGCCATGGCCGTTTCTACAAACTCCGATTGCACCTCCATGTTGACAAAAGTTTTCTCAAACTGGTCCATGGTGTTGGAGATCTTTTCCATATTACCCACCGCCAAAGCGCTGTCCAAAGCCTTCACAATACCCGCCATGGACTTGGAAATGGTTTGCATCTTACTCTGGGTTCCCAATCGAGCCACCACTGCATCCAGACGGGAAGAAAGGCGCAAATAATTCAGCTGCTCATTATGCTTCCTAATAGCGTTCTGCGCGTAAATCCGCGCTCCATCCACGTTCCCCTTCTCAATCGCCTTTTTCACCTTGAGTTTCTCCAGCTTCTCCTCCTTCTCACACTTCTTAGATTGCCGCACCAGGCTCTTGGACGTGTACTTCAACTGGAAGATCTGATCCAAAAGCTTCTCTTGACTCCCTCCCCCCATCGCACCTCAATCTCAAACCGCCCCAAAAAGACCCACTCACAAGCTCCGCACCACCAAAAAAACTAAGGCAACAACCCACAAACCCACCAACCAATAAATCAATCAACAAACCGAAAAACTAACCTCCCCCCCAGAAAAAAAACATAAACCAACAAAACAACACGACCCAAAGCCCTCAACTTTCAGAGCTTCTCTCCAAACAGGATTTGTGGAATCCCTCTCCCTCCGAGTGCAAGAGATCCTTAGCGTGGCCGCAGAACGCGTCAGGGTGAGCTCAAAGCAAAGAGACGAAAGCTGCGTGAAGCTGGGAGGCAGGCTCGGCAGCATCGCTACACGGGAACAGGTTCGGGAACACAGAAACTGGGAACGCGTGAAGAGGTTCGTACAAAGGTAACAAACTACAGTTTTGCAAGTAGGCAATGAAGGGTTTCTACTTTTTTACAGCTAGGTAAAGGTAAAGTTTAGTAAGTAGTAGGGTAAATGGCCATTGGGAGGAATTGGCCAAATACTCAGTGGCCACCACCAGCCTTTTTCTTTTTTTTTAATTGACGAAATTTCGCCAAAGAGAGAAATTAAAATTTTAAAAAAATTGAAAATGAAGTGAATTTGGAGGTTTTTAATCTCCAGAAAGTGAGGGGGAAAAAATAGTAAAAATCACCAGGTTTTTTATAACTGTTTTAAAATGTGTAGCCAAAAATATAGAAGGATGATTAAAGATTTATATTTCATACCTGATTTGTAGCCATATTTGGCTAAATCTTTGGAAGGATGAATGATATGGTCACATTTTTCTTACATCTTCCTATGGTTGATCATCACTTTTGACTACAAACAAAAAATTCCCAAAAAGCCCACTAGTGACCACAGGCCGCGTATTGATGATGACCATTATCTCACGGAAATGACACTTGGGGGAGATTCCATCACATTGTTCTGAACTTTGTAGACATCAATGGCACAGAACATTCCACCCTCCATCTCTCATCCTATGTGTTCTCTCTGGACAGCTTCTCTTGCACAACAAAGGGGCAGAGTCTTGTTGCCCATTCCATGGGTATAACAAAACCTTGGTTAAAGTTCTCTTTGTTGAGCATTGGATCCAACTTTTGGAAGTTTTACCTTATTAGAATTGGTTTCACATTAGATGAGCCGATTTTTTTGGTGAAAGTGTTTAGACTGTTTAAATTGGAACGGGTTTTTTGGTGTTCAGAGTGTGGACACAGTAGGTAGATGTACAACATCTTGTCTATTGTAGATGGCACAATTGCACTCCTCCTAAGATTTTGCTAGAACTTAGTGGCAACGTTCATAATTAAGAAATGCCAAAGTTACAAATCTAGGAGCACCACTTGGTTTCAAATCTAGTGGCCAAGATTTTGCTTGAACCTAGTCATCAAGTTCATAATTAAGAAATGCCAAGTTACAAATCATTTTGTGACTATGAAAAGAAATTGCAACCTGAAAAAGTTGTAAATCCATTGCAAAATTTGCATTAGGTGTGCTTGCAGAATAAAAGTTGTGATCTAGCACATTACACAAAGTTTTGTAACATGGTGATGGGGAAGACAAGCAAGCTTTTCATAAGACTAACATAATTGTTGTTGATATTCATGTCTTGACAAATGAAGATGAAGATGTGCACTCAAACAACCTACATCACGTATAATCACTATCTTGAAAGTTGAAGGTTTCTAACAATTAGAACTCTAGAAACTTTCATAGTTGGATGATCTATAGTAAAAAATAGTCTCAATTGATTTACAACAAACAACCAAAGACAACATGCAACAAAAAAGAAGATGTGCCCTACACCAAAGAAAAACACTGTATTTACTACAATTTGCAAAATATATATATAACACACAACAAAGAAGATGATGCACAATGCAACAAAGAAAATGGTGCGCCTTAACAAAAGAAAACAACACACCTATAGCAAAGAAGATGATATGCTTGTAACAAAGAAGATGACGTGCTTGCAACAAAGAAAACAACGAACATCAAAGAAAATAATGTGCATGGAGCAAAGAAGACAATGTGCAACAAAGATGATGTGCGTTGCATCAAAAAAAAAATGAAATGAGACTAATTAAAGGAAAGGGAGGGAATAGAAGAAAATATGAAGAAGATAAGAGAAAAACAAAGGAAGAGCATGATTTACCATCGCATTATCACTATTATGCAATGTGGACAATGGGGATGAATGTTTGTTGCAATGAGGATGTCAAGTGTGCCACCACACCAAATGTAAACTTGTGAATGCCAAAAATGCACAAATTAACTTCTAATGATGACATAGATGTTAAATTAATTCATTGTAGTCATTAAGGTTATGTTGGAAAATATTAAGGTTTTAAACTTTGACCACACTAAATCCTAGTGTGAACAAACCATAATTCTTATACTCTAAACACTACCATCTTAATACCTTGACACATGCACACACACACGAAAAAAACTCTCCAAATTTTACACTCCAAAACCAAAACCATTTCTTCCCCATTATTCTTCCAAGGCACCAAATACACCAAATGGCAAAGAAAAATTAAATGGGCATCCAAAACATTCCTTAGACTTCCTTTAAACTTGGATGCCTCCCTCATCCCTTCCCTTACATAAATGATGATACCCATTCAAAAACTTATTCTTTAGTTCTTATTTAAGTGTTGGTTAAATAAGTCTCCTAACCCTTTCAAAAACACTAGTTTAAAATGTGAGAACTCACTTCAAATTTTACTTTTAATTACAAGTATGTTATACCAATTGTTCTAAAACCTAGCTAAACTAATTAACATTACCACCCTAAAAGAAAAGAAGTAAATAAGTTCACCTATTGTTGACAACTCTTAAAGTTATCTAGATGTTTTATTAAAATAACTACATAACTAGAAATAAGATTTTACCCTTTAATCATTATTTGAAAACTACCTAGTATATTACTAAGGTGCATTATTTGATGTTCATTCCAATGTTAGTTGGTTACTATTCTTTTTCCATCATTGGCCGATTCAAATTTTTTTTCATTTTTTATTTTTTACCACATGCGGGATCGATATATATTTGCAAAATGATTAAAATGTTTTGCTTATCAATTTCATTGTTAAAATAATATCATTAATTTCCAAAAAAAATTGTAATAGCCTCTTATTATGCATAAAGATCAATTATCAAATACCCAGCTTCAAAACTATTTGTTAAATTGCCTAGGTATAGTAGGTTAATTAGTTTTCTTTTCTTTTCTTTGTGGCAAACATTACACCAAGGATTTCAAAATGGAATGTCACATTGGAAAGTTCCATAACCTTTTATGGACCCTTTAATTTGGTAATTGAGAGGTAAACAAAATTTCTTTTTTTACAACATTCTTTCATGTATTTTATCAAGTACATTTTCCAATGTGTGAAGTTTTGGACATAATTATTAGTCCGTCAGTGTTTAAAAATTGATAATTTCCTTTGGTGAATAATCTAAGTGGGTGAATTATTAAAATTTTAAGGTGTCAACATTAACAACCTACTTAAACACAAATTCTAAACATCCAAGTAGATTATTAATTTTTAAGTATTCAACATTTACCCATAAGGGTTTTCTTGATTTGTTATATGCTTCCTACTAAGTGGATAGGTTTTTTACAAAAAAAAATTATAAAAAATATATCCAATAGGTTATTAATAATTGAATGTTTTCTCAATATTTAGCCAACACATTCCTAATTTTGGCCTCAAGTCAAACCTTCAAAATCAAATCAAATACAAATGGGGGAAGTTGAGCAAGTTGGAAGGCTTGGATAATTATAGGGTATGCAACTCCAACTTGCACTTGCTTTGGAAGTGCTTTGAAAGGGAGGAGCAAATCAACTAATGGCTAATTACAATCTCTCTTCAAAATGGTCATAATGAAACTTTGCCTCATTCAAGGGGGTTGATAGGGTTTCATGCCACCTTCTTACTTTCATTGTCATGAATTGCACACTTTCAATTGTGGGACCTTTTACAAAACCCCAAGATTCCCATGGGGGCACTCAATAAGGTGATGCACAAAAAAGCTTCAATATAAGGTATGGTCAAGCATGGCAAGGAGCTAATGACACAAAAGGAGTTACACACACACACACACACACACACACACACACAGTTTTTCAAATAGTAAAAACATTGGTATAAACACAATCATGTGTTTTTGCATCCTATAGAATTATTGTCATCATTTTTTACTTTGGAATTGAAAAATATAATATATAAATATGTGTATTTTTCACAAGATTTTATCAATGTGTCAATTTTCAATCCATACTATGTACAAATATTTAAACAATGGTTACAATCTTGGTGATTTTAAAAAGAGAGAATGTACTTTATACCTACACAAGTTGTCTCTACTATGAATATGCATGGGCAATTAGGTGACCCATTTCACCTCTCTAAATCAATTAAGCAAGGGTGACTTCTTTCTCCTTACATGTGTATGATGGTGGTTGATGCTTTGGGTTCCATATTGTCCATAGCCTTAGATTTGGACTTATTTGCCTTATAGTTTTGGATGAGAAAATGACTAAGGATCAATATTTGCTAATGACATGACTTTATAATGATGGTTATATTATAAGGAAGGGTTACAAGATCAACATCCAAAAGAGGTATCAACCTTTCACTTGCATGCAAGAGATGGTTGTTGCCAATTTTGACTTGAAGAACATTTTCAAAATACTTTAACATTATTCTAAACTTATGAAGGTTATTATTCTAGTTTGGTTGATATGGAACAAAGGACTTTTAATAGTCTTTTGGCTTGTTTTGATCATGCTCACTTGTTTTGTGATAGTGGGATGGTGGAAATAACATCCCATTGCTTGATGCATGAAATAAAAGGTTCAATTTGCTTAACATATGCTTCAACAAGTGCAACATAAATGAGATATCAACTCAAATATTTACAACTATTCTTGAGGCACAACTACTACTCAACAAGATTATTGAGTGAAGTTCATTTGTTATCCACCCCCTTCCCTCCCCCCTCCCCCATGGTTCCTCTAACAAGGTTCGTCAATAAGGTAGGTTTTTAGAAACAAGATAAAACTTATGCCAAAAGAACCTTTCATTTCATGTGCACTTCTTGCGATTGACAATTCACATTAGTAAAAATCAAATTAAGGTAGAAACACTTAATGTTGTGAGACAACCTTAAATTGAGTCCTACCATGGACCTCTATAACTAGGTATTCAATTTGCTTGAAAATGCATTATGATTGCAATAAAAAAAATTGCAATTATTTTTAAAAAACACAATATCCAAGCATTGACCTTAGTTTCACAATCCTTGTTTGACCATAATAAAAATCCTTTTTTCGATCTCAAATTGTGCACACATGCTTCAATATTAAGATCTTAATTTTAATACATGTGGTCTCAATAACATTATATTCCTCAATTGCCCATATTCAATTTTTTAAAAAGAATGTTAAGGCCCTTGTTTGGTCATATTAAAACTCAGTTGAGGACTTGGGGTTGGGAAAAAAATTAGGAAGCTTATGGACTTAGCTATTCCCATGGGACAAAAGGATCACTCCAAAAAAATTGTGAGGATGGTGAAGAGGCATGAATAATTATATGCCCAAGCCAAAAAGCTTTTGGAGCAAGCTCAAAAGTATAAAAACATGTCAACAAAACACAAAAACATGTAGAACTTGAAGTTGGACAACATGTGTGGTTGAACATTAGAGACTTTAAAATGCATGATGGATTATCCCCATGTTTTATTGCCAAGTATGTAGGGCTATATGAAATAGTTACAAAGCTTTACTTCGATGTTTATATGTTGAAATTGCCAACAAGTTTTGTGGCACACTTGACCTTCCATGTCTTGAAATTGAAGTTGTTTTTTGAAACCAAAAAATGTCAAACCAAAAACAAAAGATGTGATAAATATTAGATGCCATGAAGCATATGTTCATTAATGAAATAAATGTCATGCAAACATGCCTACGAGGTAAGGAGTATCGAGTGAAACATAAAGGCTACCACCCTAAAGATGCAATTTTCGTGAAACCTTCACACTTGGATCATTCATTTGACATGGTGACCAAGTTCAAACAAGCAAAGGGGCATGAACTTGAGGTGAAAAAAACTAGGGGAAAAAAACTTCAAAAAGAGGTGACCCAACCACAAAATGCCTAAGTGTTGACGAAGGCATCAACCCTTTTGAAGTGGGGGAGATGTAAGGTTAAAGGCTAAGGGTTCTCATGGGCTTGGTTTGTAGGGAGAATGTCGTGACGTGTAGTGTCGTGATGTACGGTGTCATAAGGATGTAAATACGTAGTAAATCTTACTAAACAAAAAGATTAAAGCCAGTCAAATGTATAAACTAATCAACTAAAAAAAGATGCATGCACACAGATATATACAATGCACAAGTGAGGTTGAGCATCTAGAAAATCCTAGCTTATGATGGAGGAAACTCCTGACAAAGGAATTCTAGAAAAACTAAAGGAGAAAGGAAGGTTTGGACCTTTTATACCGTCGTTAACAAACCCTAAGTATCTAATAACGTAT
>Ga0116227_10005671_pt1 | contig 26106 bp, 16 predicted proteins | sample S1TSphgellanicum_FD_89693 | JGI IMG/M metagenome (GOLD analysis project Ga0116227, IMG submission 89693) | Host-associated microbial communities from peat moss isolated from Minnesota, USA - S1T2_Fb - Sphagnum magellanicum MG | ecosystem: Host-associated > Plants > Peat moss > Unclassified...
ATAGTGTTGTAGAGTGGATGGTGGGGGGAGGGGGGTGAGAGTGGGGGGAGAACAAATTTTTGGACAGTGCAAAATTTTTTTAAAATAAAAATAAATAAAAATAAAATTCAGTGTAAATTCTAAGAAAATTTCTACAATTTTGGAAAATTCTGCCAAACTTTCAAACTTGAAAATAAAATAAAAACCCTGCTTGTTAACACAGAGGCAAATATCAGAGGGAGCCATTTGCACCAACCAACTTGCATTTGTCTTAAGATGTGTTCATGGTGGTTTTGAGATTAATACCCTAATCATCCGAAGCTATGTTTGCTTTGGCCCTTGATTATAAATCAAAGAGCGAGATGATCAGGATTTAAAATTTAAGACATATGAATGAATCGCCAATGCATTCAGACCTCCAACTTAACATAGAGTGAGAGTCTCAAATGGGTATCAAATTTTACTAAATTTCAGCCTAGGTGAGGCATTGCCGAACCAAACCATACCATGCATCACATTTCATGAATGCCCTCACCCATTAGTTAGCCTTGTGTGCAGCACAAGTCAAATCATGAATTAAAAATTCTAGATTGGGAGGAAGTGATTAATGAGTAAAACAAAATGCTATACTATCGATATTAATTATTTTGGGAATTTTAATTTGGCAGCTTAGTTTTGATTTTTGAAATTTTCAACAAGTAGAAAGTAAATATAATAAAACTATCGTAAATTTCAGTTGTTTTCTTGGTTGGACTGTTCTCGTGAACATGTATTAGTCTGGAGTTAGGGTTTGAGACCAAGTATAAATTTTGAATTATTTAACATAATAATATTTTTTATTAAATGAAAAAAAAAATTAAATTTATGCCAAAGCCGCCAAGATACTATGGTATACTGGCCTATAATGGAAGAGCCCTTCTTGAAAATGGAAGGCCCTGGCATTTCTGGGAGGTCAAACCCAGCTTCAGATGATCCCATCCAAATACACTAATAAATTTGGGCAGTCTTACATGGGAAAGGACCTTCTCCTAATTTGCTGAGCAAATATAATTAGGACGACTTTAGACGAGGGTCCAAGGTCCAGGGATCAATGAATTCAAGCAATCTTATTGGTTAGGTCCAGGGATCAATGAATTCAAGCAATCTTATTGGTTAGGTCCAGGGATCAATGAATTCAAGCAATCTTATTGGTTGAAAGCTTTAAATTGGTCCCAAGGCCTTTAGATGAGGGTCCGAGACCAAAAAGTGGCAAATTGAGGCTAAACCTACACGGCACCTGTTTGGGAGGGAAAATCAATTGGTTCGGACCCAAAAAAAACAGTGCTAAAAGGAGAGCTCCTGATTTGGAGAACCAAAGAATCAGGCTAGGAACCAAGGTAGAGTCCCAACTCAAGGATTCAACTTGCTGTAAATCAGTCCAAATTGGTTCCTAGGAATTTGGACCCTGGACCCTCGTCTAAAGTGGGCCTTAGGGTGCAGTTAATTTGATCCTCTGGAAATCAGAGATGCCCACCTTGGGTTCCAAACAAGTACTAGACCACACCTAGTTAGATCTTACTTTGACTGCACCAGTTGGGTAGACCCATGGTTAGAATAAGTGTTGTACCGTAGTAGCTTAGCTCAGGTTTGGCAATTTGATGTCGAATATTTAATATATTTTTCTCCTAAGATTTTGGCATAACAACCATTGAAATTATTAAAGTGTATTTCTTACCTTGTTAAGTAGTTTTTATGTTTCTTGTGACAAAAATTTTCCACTTTTGATATTTTTAAATTTTTAATTAAAATACTTTTTGGTCATAAATTGCCTTTTTTTAATTAATTATTTTTTCAGAAAACCAAAAACTATTTGTCAAAAATCGCCACAATTGGCAATCAGCCACAATAAGATTTATCTAAATTTGGTTACAAGATAAATAGAAAAATTAGGAATCCTGCTATATTTGGTGACCTACTAGAACTTATTGTCTAAATTTGTCAATTTTCTAGGAAGAAAACTAGATATCTGTCCTCAAAATCTACCAATTTTTTTGATGATTCCATAGCTTTCTTTTCCTAGAAATCTGGCAAATTTTTTGAAAAATTTTCAAAAAAAAAAAAAAAGCCTTTGACCATGTCGTTCAAGGGCCCTTTTTTTTCTTCACAAAATGAAATTTTCACCAAAGAAAAATAAAATGCTACCCACAACATCATGGAAGTCTACTTAAGATTTTTCTACTTTCATATTTTGAATATTTCCGGATTTTTAAAAATATTCATATGGATGATCACCACTTGAGCAATATCACAAAATTAAAGAAAACATAAAATAAAATAAAATATTAAATAGTAAATTACCACCTTAAAGAATTTCTCAAAAGTCCTAAATTGTCGTTCTCACGTAATACCAAACCCGGCAGCGTACTAGGGTGGTAAGTAGGTAGGTAGGTAAGTAGGTAAGTAGGTAGGTAGTGAAACAAACAGGCGCCAGCGCATCGGTCTTCCCCTGGTCGTCAGGTCCCACAGAGCTTCCGGATCTGCGCCACGCCGCCTCCGACACCACCCCCTCGATGCTCTGCGCGCACGACACCTGCAATCCCTAGTCTTCTCGGGCTTTGGCTGTTGCTAGATTCACGAGCGATAAAAGTATCTTCGTCCCAACATCTCTGCAGGCCCCAGACCCACACACACACACACTCTCTCTCTCCCTCCCTCTCTCTCTCTCTCTCTCTCTCTCTGTCTCGCAATCTCCAACTTATCATCTCTAGTGGCACGACACGGACTGCGGAGGAGCTTGAGACTGGCGGGTGTGTTTTAAAAAAAGAAAATACAAAATCAAGAGCTTGGTGGTCCTCTGAATTCGTTGTCTAGAACTGAGGGGAGCTGCTGCTTGTCAAGATGTCGAGGGTGATGAGTGAGGTATAAATTTTCACTTCCTGCACTTCTAGTGCTGTACTAGAGTAGTAGTTGCAGTGTATCTAGTTTCGTGTCGGGATGTTGTAAGCATTTGTTGTTGCATTTTTGGGTAGTAATATTATTTTGGTGCTCATTTTGTCCATACTCGAGCTCATGGTTTTTTTGCTGCTGGCATAGTATATATTGTACAGTTGTTCTACGGAAGACCTGTTTGTCCATACTCGAGCTCATGGTTTTTTTTTGCTGCTGGCATTGAATATTGTACAGTTGTTCTACGGAAGACCTGTGGAGCCTTTCTACCCGGGATCCCACTACTATCCTCAAACTGTGATGCCACATGGCGCAACTGGTCCATTGTTGCCGGTATGAATATGATATGTACTCCGAATTTTATGTGTATTTTAAAAAAGCTTTCTAGTAATCGGCTTCAAGCATTGATCTGGGAGCTGGGAGTCCGCTTTTACATCCTGCAGCTTCTTGAAGACCAGCTCTGGAATATATGATTATGTAATATAATATGCCTGTAATTTCCCTTCCAGCAGAGTTTTCTTCATGTCATTTCATGTGATGGTCTTGATATATATATATATAATGTGTTGGTCTGCTGCAGGACGTGCAATTTAGAGTTCCAATGGAGAGCAGGAAGGATGTTGAGAAAGTGAAAGACGCCTTGGAGATCGAAGGTGCAGACCTAAACTATCTCTACTAGTATTAAGTATATAAAATCCTGGCCACATTTTCATAGTCTATCTGGAGATACTCTTACAAAGCTTATTATGGTTGCTGGGCTTTACAAAGACAGAGGTGGGCTTTCCATTTTAGTGAAGCCCCCACAATCATTTGTTATGTTTTTTTCCTGTGATACCTGGTGGGTACCCGACAGGCATCACAACAAAAAACATAAGAAATAAAAAGCAAGTGGTGCCTGATTTTTACACCATGTTTACCCAAGGAATGGGATGGGAGCTAAATTATGGAAATTTGGGACTATGGCCTCAGCTCCTGCCTCAGGGTCCCTATTTCTCATAACCTTACCTACAGCCTTCATGACTGTAGACGAAAGAATCTACTTTTAAAATCCATGAAGAGCCCTTTTTGTGTGTGCTGATCAGGACTGGTTATGAGAAATAGTGCTCAATTATAGGTCAGCTCGATTTGCCTTCCATTTGATTATGTCCCATAACTGGCTTGAGACCACCAACTACTGGATATAGTCTCAACACTCCTGTGCCTCAACTATATCCAGTAGTTAGTCAGTGTCCTCTTGCAAATTACCCTAGTCCATAACAGGTCATTGCGGGGCCCCTCATGACACAATTGACTAGCTACACCAAAGTTATTAGTGATAACTTATGTGCACCATGCCATATTGTGAATGTCACTCATAACCCACATCAACTCTGTGGGGAGGGTGCACAATTGGCTCATGTTCTCATAACCCATGTCTACTACTTCTAGTGAAAGGGGAGCAACTGACTGCTGGGCACCCAACCACAACCACTTATGTCAGGTAACTGGGTCACATGTAATATCATGGCTTGATTATATGTGGTGTCCCAGCAGCTTTTGCCATTTACCTAGTCCATAGCTAATCAGTGAGCTTTGGCTTGCCTCCTTACATAATGCACCACACTTCCTTAATCTTGTTTCAGTTCTTGTTTCCTATTCTCAGCCTTAAGAGGGTCCCATGCAATGTGCTCGGAATGTATCACTTATATGGTTATATCTTATGCATATGTACCTGTTCAGGTGTTCATGGAGTGATATGCGACCTTCCAAGCCAGACAGTCACAGTTTCAGGCATCGTACCCTTCCATCGGTTGCTGAAGAAGCTAAAGCATGTGAAGAGGAGGTCAAAGCTATTGGGCTTCACTTCCCCTAACAGCCCTTTCAGTCCTTCTTATGGCCACCAAAGCTTTGGCCCACATTATAGCAGCAGCTCCTCTTTTGGCAGCAGTGCATATAACTCTGGCACATATAGGCCATCTTACAGAGAGCCCTTTAGCCCACCTCACAGCTATGGCTCTTCATACATTCCAGAGGCCTATGAACGGCCCTACTATGAAGACTATGAGGATTATCGCCCTTATGGATCTTACTAACAAAATATCAACATTATGATCTCCTGCTGTAGAGTGTTTGGACAAATTTTTGGGAAGCTGTACAAACAAGCGGCTCGTCACATAATGGCCCAACCCTTTTCAATGGCATCATAAGGATGACAAATTTTCAACATATTGAATTGGAAATACATGGTGTTTAGCATGATGAAGCCCCAAAGAGGATCCTTCAGTTATGCTGAGAAATGTCTCTATAGTGGACTCCACATGACCCAAGAATGTAGGGATACCAAACTTTGGCCTGTTTCTGGGTGCATTACAATATCTCTCTACCTTGAAGGGCAGAACCAATAAGTGGGTAGACATGTTTTAGTTTGATTAGCACTTGGTAGACTTGTTCTGACCCAGTTATTGCTTGACCTAGGACAGAAACAATCCAAACTGCTAGAAGCTGTGTAAAAAAGCACTGGTTTTTGGTTTCATTTGCGGGTGCATAACTCTTCTGAAAACTGAAGTATTTCAGCATTTAAGTTGGTTATTTTGTGTGTTCAACATTGGTGAAAGTGCCATGGGAATCTGGAAAGCTGTTGTCAACCGGATGTGTATTTGGCATTGGCCAGATTGTCATAGGAATTTGGATTCAAGTGTTGTCTGATCATGAACCCTAAACCCTACCTGAATTAGAAAGCAATGGGAGAAATTTCCTTGTGTTTTTGGGGGGGTACCAGCTAGCTACTACCTTCTATGAACATCCTTCTTAGAAAAAAGCAGGGATCCTACATGCCATTACTTCTTAAGAGTGGGAAGGAAGGACCTTACTTAGGAGGGAGAGGAAGAACCCTCCTTGTACCCTATGCCTTATCATCCATGTATGTTTAGGTTCATCATAACATTCAGCTAGTGCTTTCTGATGAGTAAGAAGGGTAGGGGAACATTCCCAAAATGACGGGTTGGACTTGGCTACTGCCTTGTCCTATATAGGCCCTTATTTAAAGAAATGCCCCCAATCTTGGAGCTTTGCTTGGGTTCTCTATATGGTTTCCAAGCTAATCTTAGCAAGATTGCCATCAACTTTTTAAGTGGATCCTAATTACACCTGAGATAGAGGACCATGCTTCTGGACCAGTGTTTGGTGGGTATCATAATTTTATGATACCCGCTGGATACAGTTCTCCCCCAAAAAATTAAATTTTTACACCAGGTAAGGGTATCAACATTTTAAAAAAAAGTTTAAACTGGTTCTCGCAATGTCAGTTCTCATAAATCTGAGAACAGCCGATTCTCACAAACCGGGTACTTTTTTTTAATTTAGAAATTAAAATTAAATAATTATTGGTTTTATTTCTTTTTTTAACAATGAAAACATCATAAACAATGTTAGAAATTTTTTTCTAAAATAACCATCAATTTATTTATTGAACTTTTACACTTCAATAACTTCATCCCGTTCAAATTCCCCTTCAAACTCTTCTAACTCCTCTTCTAAGTTTATATCCCTTTCAAGGAATTCTAATAAATTAGATGGAGATTTATATCCTATTATAAGATCATTAGGTCAATTTTTGTTGACAAAAATCAACTTCTCTAAATTTTGTATTTGCAAATGACATCCCTTAATATTAGTAAGAATTCAAGCCAAAAAAAAGATCCTTTCTGTTTCTATTTGTGATTTAATAATCCCCAAAATCTGTCAAGCTAAAAATCCAACTGTACGAAACATGATCTCATGTTTTTGCCATCATTGAAAAGGACATTTGATGTCTTTACCATCCAATTAATACCTCTTAAAAATTAGAAGCTCCTTCTTGACAAGTTCTTCTACTTGTTCATTTGTGTTTGCAATTTGCTCAAATATATCCAAACTACAATCTTGATAAAAAATATTCTAATCAACAAAATTTGTCTTTAATTTGACCAAAAGCAAATGTTCATGACATTTGATCAACATAGGATATAAAGATTTTCTATCATATTCTTCAACAAAAACAACATCTTGTTCCCTTCCAACAAATGAAGATATTATATGAAGGCTTTTATACCTAGGGTCTAGTATCAAAGAAATCATATTATGAGCTTTCCTCTTATCATAAACCTTTAAGAATGAGAGGAAAAAATCAAGCACATTGATAACCCCTCTTCTAATGTTAGAAGCCAACAAAGATAATTCATCATCAACAATTCAATCATGATCCATTAGGCTTTCAAATTAGAACTTGATTTTCTTCCCTAAGTTTCAAACTCATGGAAATGACAAAGTGTAAAACATCATTAAGAAGCCAATGTCCACATGATTGATTAAGAACATATGCAAAAACAATTGGGGAAAGACAATCAACAATAGTTTGAAAAATTTGCCATGTCAGAGGTGGAGGCACTTGACTAATGACTCTGACAATAGTCTGTTTATTGTAACAGAACACAATGGCAAATCGAAATTATAAAGCTTCTTGAAACATAATGATTTTATTAGCAAACCTACAAAGAAGCAATAATAATTTGATTAGTTTGAAAGAATGAATTTGAAAAAAATACCTTGTTTTGATTGGAGTGTTTAGTTTCTTGGGTCGAATTCCAATTTCAAGACAAGCCTTATTCCACTCTTGTCTACCCCTCCTAGACTTCTTAGGCCAAGTGGTGCATTTTTGCAAATTTGCTTGGGCAGACTTGATAGAAACATATTTTAGATTTCTATAGACTTTTTCTTCTACAATGCCATATTGACATGCTTTTGAAAATGCATGTCCAAAACAAGTACCCTAGAGGCTCTATTTTATCCCAAGAAATTCACAATTTACAATAAACTTCAACGCACTAGTCATTGCATTGAAATTAAATCCTTCATCTTTGACATAAACAATATTTTTTTCTTTAAACCACACTTGTCCAACAATTATGTCAAACTTTTGGCCAAGGCTTGCCCTATTGTTTCTGTTGCTTCAAATAAACCACTAGTCACATGTTTGGGCTACCAATCAATACTTTAAAAAATTATCACCAATGTGAACACATCATTAGTTCCTTTAGACATCCAAAGGTTGAAGTTCATTGTTGTAAAATAACATTATGCCAATGCAGGAAAAAATATAATTCATTTGTCTTCTCCACTAATCCTAGCAATATGTCTTGTGAAAATTGCCTTTTAAAAGGGAAATTTAATTTTGGACAAAGATGAGGAATTAAACGTTTAAACCACATACTCTCAACAAACTAGATATGTAAATTGTTCTTGACAATTAACAAACCAAGGTTCTCTAAAATTTCTTTATGTGACACTTTTTTTTTAAAAAGGTATCTTTGACAAAAAAAAAATTTAGAAATTGACCCTCCAAATGGATTCATTATTTTTTTTTATGGATGTTTTTCCTCAGTCTTTCATAGAAGACTATTCACTTTTTCTTTAAACATTTGTGCAATAAAAGAATGATCTGCATCCACATGTTTTTTAAGAAAAGTTATTCCATTGGTTTTGTAATAAAAAATTAATGTTTTCCTCACTTGAGTTCTTGAATTTATTCCAATTAATGGTTTTTAATAATAGAATATACAACACATTATTTGTGTGTTAATCAAATCAAACATCTACATTGTCATTTACATAATAAAAAATCCAATATAAAAAAGGTCTACCATGTGGTTTCTAGAGGCATGATATGCCCTAATGACCCACTTTCTAAAACATTGTAATTGTGAAGTCACAAGTAGCAAGAAAGAATGGGATGATAAAAAGAACATCATGGCTTAGATGGTTTTATCTATCAAATGATCAAAAGGATGTGCAACAACTCATTAGTTGAAAGAAGGCACAAGACATCCAAATGTGACTTGTAACCATCAATTTGCAAAGCGTAATGGAAAACTTAAAACATGTGCAACAAAGCTTTTTATAAGATGGAATGAAAAGTGGGGATTGCAAAATCAACCATATTACGGTAGGATGCCCTATGATAACAACTTTAAATTCTAGGACAATCCTTAACATGAATCAAAGGAACTTTTGACATACTCATTAGCAAAGACTTGTAAATAGTTGAAAAACGCAGCTCCCATAGATTGTTTCATATTTTTTGGAGCATATAGAAAAATTAAGAATATTTGAAACCAAGGCAAAGGCTCCCCCATAAGAACTTTTCCTAATTAGCTACAACACCCTTATGCTCATATTCAAAAGATGTTTATCAATAACTAAGCATTAAAACATTCAACCTTATTAATGACACAACATTGCATATTCTATCATTTCCCCAAAATATTTTACTCCCATTATTTTACATCATTAAACTAATAGGCAACAACCTCTCATTTGAAATAGTCCTATTTTTTTGGGCAAAAACTCAGCAAAAGATGACATGATTTTTTCAGACAATTTTTTTTGTTTCCAAAAAAAAATTGGAAAAAAATCTTCAAATTGTGATAAACAAACAAATTTTGGGGGAAAGTGTCACCACATTCATATTTATTGGCTACAATATTTAAGATTTCTTTGGAAACGTGTTGTTAGTTAAATCAAAAATTGACTAAGGATGCTCGCCACTCTAGTTCCATCAAAAAAATTGAAATTTGTTTTTTAGGTAAACTAGCAATTAAACATTTAAACGTTTAGGGGTTAGATCCAAGGGGAAGGTTTTGTTATTTTTGGTGTCCAAACAAAACTTGAACCCTTCTTATTGGTGACGCATTTAACACACTAAAAATTCTCAAAAATGGAATAGAATTGAAAAAGTTACAACCCCCCAAAATAGAGGGGGCTAAGAATTCAAAAAGACAAACCATTGAACACTACAAAGGCTAGTTCCTAAACACTCAAAAAAATTCCTTTTATGTTGTTTTGTTGCTATTAGAGTTCCAAGACGATTGGTAGAACTTTAAGTTATGCTCCTATAACATTTTAAATCGTTTAAAATAAGTGAGAAATAAGAAAGTTATGAGGTTTGAAATAGGAGGCGTCAAAATGAAAAAAATTGAAAAAAGACATGTTTTACAATTTGAAAAAAACATATTTTCTATATTGCTCTTTTGACTTTTCATTTCAAAGATGATTTGTAGAGCTTGAGATTGCACTCCTATAACATTTTAAATCACTCAAAATGTAGAAGAATTGAGAAAGATCTACCAAAGTGTTCGGCCATAGGTAAACGATCAATGATGGATTTACCCTAATTTGAAAGCATGAACACATTTTCCAAAAGCACACACCCATGAGCATTTATTAATGAAATATTATTTCATTCAATGCCCATAAACCTCTTTTTGAAAGTGTTTTCATTTCCCAAAAGATGTTTATGGCAATGTCTTTTCACCATCATCATCTAAGTGTTTCATTGGTCTCCCCATATGTGTTTAGGATTATCTTGGGAACTCATTGGGAACAAATTCCACAAAACACAATAATTTAACCCCTAATAGATTTAAAGCATCCTATCTTAACAAATATGAAACCGTGACTGAACGACATAATTAAAACTCCATAAGTGAAACATGAGTTGAGTTATAGAGTTAGTTAGATCAATAAATTTGAATCCACAACTTGATAGCTTAAAGTTTTATAGGTGAGACAATCTTGAACAATGCACTAATAACCAATGTCACTACACTTTGCTAGAAGATTTTCAATAAGTCATTGCAACTAAAGATAATGTTCCTAAGTTCCAAGAAAACATAAAAATTATATCATGCAAGGTCATTTTAAGATCACAATAATGAAGACAATGCATGTGCTTAATCTTCTCCAAGGCTTTGACCCCTACATGTTATATGTGCATAATTCTTTGGTGATGAGTTCAATTGTAACAAGACTTGATGGGAAATTGAACCCATGAACATTTACAACACCTTGGTACAAATGAATGTCAATCCTTTGGGGATATAGTTTGATGTTCTTGGTTTCAATTTTTAACCAAAGTTGGGCAAGTACCCAATTGGAACCATGGTAAATAGACATTCACTAAACCTAGTGTGAAATAACCAATTACCAAATTGGTGTGACCTTAGAGGCAATACAAGCCTATACCAATACATATTTTTTAGGTACTTGAGATAACATCAATTTAATAACAAGGTTATATCAATCTTAATATTAAGTATTTAGCTACTGCATACCAATCAAAAATCAGCCTTGGGCTTTGATACCAAGATCAAGCTAGTATGAAATGTTTAAACAAGATTACATACTACTAATAGATTGGTATGATTTTTTAAAGAAATTCTAATACTAGTGCCATGCAAATATGAAGTTATTTGAAAAGATCCAATACTAGTTTCAGCTTGTATGTTCAAAAGCCAATACCTACCCAACTTTAATTTCAACATATATAATAACTTCATTTGATAGAAATATTTAAGTTTCATGACATTTCAATCTCAACATGTGATTTAAACCTATTGGTGGTTTATCATAAATACATGTTAAACTATTGGATAGCTTTTCAAATCTATAAAAAACATTCAATAATCAGTCAAATTTTCCACCAACAACCAAAGGAGTAACAAAAAAAAGTTAATAAAAAGTTATGTGGATTTGGCACTTGGTAATAAATAGTAGTATTTTATTTGTTCAAAAACAAATAATCCTTTCAAACCTTTTTTTTTTTTTTTCCAACAATACTCCATTTAATTAATTCTAGTCTCCTTGCATGTCAAATACTTGTGACATAAGAATGTTTTTTAACTTTTAAGTTATCACAACCACAAACCTTGCACATTTATCTTCTTTGCTCAATGATTTCCCATCATTCTTTTCAATCAAAAATATTATGGGTGAACATATAGTGATAAGCATCTATTAGTTGAATATGTTATGTTCACATTCAACAAATTGTTATCAAATTTATAGGATATTAACCATTTAACCTATGGTTAACCAATCTTTTTCTTATCAAGGTAACCTCATCTTAATTTCATGAAAATGTATGTGTAATCCTTCATGCACCAATGATAGTTCATCAACTATCAAATTATGGCAATGTGTTCTTTTTAGCAACTCACCTCTTAACATTAAAATCCTAGTATTTATATCCTTCTAGCAACTTTTCGTGATCATGGAAAGATTAACACATGAACAAATTATGAATTTTTCTTCAAGACTTCCACATAATCCAATGAAAATTACCCAAATTCAATAAGTTACAATATATATTCGATTTAACTTCAAAATGCTCCATCAATAACCTTTTTGAAATGGTCCCAAACTTTTAATAATTTGTTGGAAAATCATCAACCATTGTTCAAATTTATATAACAATGGGTTGATGGTGATGATATTGATTCATTGAAAAGTTCAATTTTTAAGTCAAGATATTAATTATTGAGTTCATTATACTTTCAAACCATGACAACATATGTTCAACTATCCATTGTGTTGTGACCTTTACTTGGGTGTGTATCCATCCCTAGAAATTGACAATAAGTGTTTCTCTCAAAATGAAAATAAACCAAAAACTTTCAAGTTGGGATTGGGCAAGCAAATGGAGCCAAGATTTGGGGTCAATGCAAAAGAATGCAAACAAACTCCCACATTAATTGAAAATTAGGAGGCATTTTTAAGACTCCAAATTTGAACTCCAATTTTGAGTGTTGGGAGTTGGGATTTTCAAGGAGTTTTGAATGTTCATAAAATGATTTGAAGGTCAAATCTTTTCCAACTCAAATTATTTTTAACTTTCCACAAAGATATCAATGCAAGCTACAATGTATGGATCTCTATGCCAAAATAGACATAATGGTTGAAAATTATGGTCATTTGAAGAATCAAAACAAAAATGTTTCAAATGCTTCCAATTTTGTAAAGTGTCCCACATGTTTAAAGGTTATTTAGGGTAAAAGCATGGTCAAATGGCTTGATTTTGACATTTTGAAAAGTCCACATCTTACACTAGTTAAAATTCTTGCAATTATAATTATTATTAAACTATAAATCTTATAATTATCTCCTATGTTTTTAGTTGAAAATATTGGTAGGTCACTTTATAGATATCATTAAACATGTGATTGATCCAAAAATCCATGTGAAAGCTTTGATATTTCAACATGAAATGGACTATAAATGAATGATCAAATTCATGGCATTTTAAATTTATAAAGAATCATAATTTTGTTATATTGGGAAAGTTTCAATGCATATTAATTTTAAAATTTTCATTTAATGGTGATCTATTTTTTTAATTTTGACATTACTTTGACAATTTTTGAGTTCACATTTTTAATTTTGTTTGTGTGACAAATGCAATGTCATCATTTCAAAAGTTCATTATGAGTCCACAATTTTCTTTAAATTCAGCCATATTTTTTTATATGATTATAATTTTAAAAAATTGTAACATGGATAATTTTTCAAATGATAATATTAAAGTTGAACATGGCTTTAGATTTTAAGTTCATTTACAATCCAAAAACAATGTAATTGTGATAGTCCAAATAGTCCCCCTAACTATGTTTTCACCCTTTAAAAAAACAAATCATGTCCAAATTGGGAGTTTGATACAACATTGAAAAAAAATTCTTTTCAAGCATTATAAGTAAATGTGATCACATGTCCCATTTAGTTGTGTTGTGACAAAATTATGTGGACATTTGAAATTTTGAAACACCATTTGTTTAAAACTTACAAATGAAACCCAAAAGTCTTAAGAAGTTTGTCACTTGATGTAGTGTTGAAGTGACCTATAAAATATATTGTAAAGAGGCGAGTGGTCTTTTTTATGGGTCTAGGTTGTGATGAATCTAATGTGAATTTGTGGTAAGTCCATGTCTAAAATCTAGCTTTAACTCCACTAATTGCTTTTTTTTATTAAGTTTATTTAATTGATGTGATCAAAACATGTTTGTGAAGAGCTTTGCTCCATCCTCGTCTTATCAAATGTGGGTCAAACTTCCAACAAAATAGATATCAATATGCATAATGGCTAAATATGGATAAAACCATATGTAATTATTTTGTATTTTTACATATCCATCATGATACATATATGCAAAATTCCATCCTACATGCTATCCTTATGTTTAATTGTATCCATCCAAGGGGGGGTTGGTTCAAAATACATATCTACCCATTATGATTTTCAAAAATATGGATATGCATTTGGTTAATGTTTAGGAAGAACCCAAAACCTAGAACCATCATTTCACTTTTTCTTTTTTCATGACAACCTACTAGCTATGGGCCTTTTCCAGGCTCCTTGATCTTTGCTCTTTGATTTTTACTCCAAGTTTTAACTATTCAACTCAAGCTCTTTGCTTTGAACTTCAATTTTTCAACTTCGAATCAAAAACACTTTGAGCTGTTTGTTTTTTAATCCAAGCTTTTTATTCTTTGCTCCAATTCAAACACCTTTACAACCAAGTGCCTCGTTTTTGTGTGTTTTGTTGCATCGTAACTTTAGGGTCATCCTTAATGTTTGCTCCTTCACACTTTGAAGCATGTGAGTTTTTGAAATTTTTGTTTTCTTTTTGTTTTGTTTTAAATGTGTGATGCAATTGAACTTTGATGTGTAATGCAAAGGTTTTCATGTTTTTGTTGCTTTGTTTTACATTGGCATCTACTACGAGTCTACCTCACATCATATGTCAATTTGTTTGTTTTCTTGCAAGCCATGCTCAAGTGAACATGGAGTTCATTGCTTGGCAAATTGAACAACTTTGAGTTCATCACTTGCATTTTCAAATGAAAGGTGAATTTCAAAATTTTCAACTTCCATAAAAAAAATTCCTTTGGGGAAGTTTGAATGTCAATGTGGTCTTAACTTATCTACATTATTGGTCTTTTGTGATAAGGTGTTTGTATCTTCAATGACTAAAGAAAAGGAATTTTATGTTATTGAAAGTGTTGGCATAATTAATAAAGATGCATCAACTACCCCCACTTAGATGCCTTTAGAACCTCAATCTCAAACATTAACATTCATTCGCAACTTGGCAATGTGTCTTATGATGGCATGTTTTGATCAACTAAACCATACTATCAATGCATCTACAACATCAATTTGTCCTAGGTGAGGATCTTGAGGAAAATTAGTTTGGTGTTGGAGTTTCAATTGAAATTAGTGTGGCCTATGCCATTGGTCCAAGTGTTACTATGTCCTCAACTGATTTTTCCTTCCAAAACCTGGTTTTATTTAATTTATTTGGATTTTCAGTGGCAAAAATCACTTAGAAATCAATATCTCCCACATTCTAAATCCATATCTTACCAAATAAATTCCATTAAATCTGGTTTATCAAGGTCTTTGCATCAACACCAAAAGCACATTTCAATTCTTCCAAAACTTTCAGCTATGAATTAATTTAATTTTCAATGAAAAAATCATTCAATATCAAAAACAATTGCACTACAAGTCCAAACATCATGGAACCAAGCCCATGTAGCCCTCCTTGTCAAGAGCTTTCCAAAGACACCAAGAACATGATTTGAAGCATTCTAGTTCGGTGGATCTCATAACTACAAAACAAAACAAAACAAACTACCTTCCTTCATAGATAGAAGTTTTCGAGCTTGCACTTGCTACTATAGAATTACTCTTTAGGAGGTTATATGTTTTCCCATCTATATGTAAATCGTACGTATTTCATATCAAAACATCACAAGTTAAAAGGATACATCATTCATGTAGCATATATATATATATGGGTTTAGGGATTTATTTTTATTTTTGTGCCATTTTTACATTTTGAAACCCATAAATTTTACAAAGACATTGTTTTACTATTTCATACTGATTCTATTGAAATTTCGTGATATTAGAAGTCTGTGATGAATGATTTGCAACTGAATTGCAAGTTGAATTCAAATTTGAAAAATTACATGACAATGGAACATTCTTTGGTAGAGGAAAGCTACAACTTATAGAAGAAGCTAACTATTGAATAGTTGCACGTTGATAGTGGTTAATTGTGTGGGACTAGGATGGGTTTGTGGGCACATAGTTGAAGTAGGTAACTTGTTTTGCAATTGGTAGAGTTCTCCAAAGAATTGAAGTTCAATTCCCCATAAGTTACTTTATTTTAGATTTTGTTCCTAGTGCTTTTGTTCTTATAGACTACATTGTACTCTTGCAAAAAAACTTGTCAATGAACCAAAATTGGAAATTTTTTATGCATATCCTTCATGTTTCAAAAATTAAAAACCAGCCTATTCATATTGCCTAAGGAAGAAAAAAAAAGTTGAATGTGTAACCGGCCTCTATGATAAATTGAAACTTTTTGGGATACATATCCTTTGTTGGACTCAAAATAAGGAATATGTCTTGTCAGTATACATAGGCTACGTTCTTAACTTAACAACCAAATAACACTTAAAAACATTAGTCTTATCACAAAGGTTCCACAAGGCCCGCTTGTCCCACTACAAAAACTAGGGGATGCACCCAAAGCTTCCAAGTTTTCCATAACAAGTCATATTGGAAAGTTACCTTCATATCTTATGATGGACCTCTGGGGCCACTCCATGTTTTCATTCTCTTCTACTATATTTTTTCAAAATGACATTCAGCATTGAAATAATTGTTAGCTGGTGAATAGAAAGATTTGTTCACTTGTTCAATCACCATAAATACCTTGACACATAAAAATTGCACATGGATTGCCTCAATTCCAATCTCTACCATGTTCAACACACATTTATATCAAGTACATGACTGGTAATTGTTATTGACATTATTGAAAGTTCAAATCTTTCCCAAAACTTTTCACTGAAGAATTGAATCAAATGCATTTCTCTAGTCCACAGCAGATGCATAGAGGTCATTGTTTTGATGATGTTTTCACTCAATCATGGTTTGCAAGGATATTACTAAGTGTAAACAACATTGAACAACTTGACCACAAATACTGAACAGTGAGTACCAGCAAATTCACAACAAGAATGTGCATGGAAAAGAGACCCTTTGGCTTCTTCTCAATTCCATCTTCTTTGGGTTCTTTTGGGTGTCCATATCTCAGCTCAGTACTACATTCCAACAAATTTAAATAGACTAATATAGCAGTTGCAAATGTCCACATCAAGTTTGTGGGTGGAGTCTACATGCTCAGATAAAAGCCCCTGAAAGCCATTAAACACAGCTTGGGGCCACCATGCTATTTCTCTTATAATGGTCTGATCATCTCAATGCTGGGAGTTACACTAGGTAAGGAATTCTTTTATAACTGAATGTACTTTATTAGCTCATGTGAAGTCATGTCAGTCTCACAAACATGCTGATTTATGCACATCTTGAAGCTAGAAGAGTTACTATATTAGCCTGTTTATGGCAGCAAACCTGGGAAATATGCAAGATACCACATCTCATTCATATAGCCACTTCTCAGCATTGTGGGTGTAATTAATGAGCTCTTCAGGTTTGAACCACAACCCTATTTCTGCTACAGCAGTCTCTGGCCCATCACTGCCATGGATGATGTTCCTGTTGTCCCAGCCCAAATGCCATGCAGACATCATATAGTAAGAAACAGAAACTACACAGAATATCAGGCTGATTACCCTACATGATTCTGCAGGAGGGAATTTCCTGAAACCATGTTGGCAAGGAGATGGGCTTTATCCCTGTCATTCTGACCCCTTCTTGGCTCTGTAACTGTATGCTTTGAAAAATACAGGTCTTTGAATCCCTGCCCAACCTCCTCCCCCAGATGACATTGGCGCCAAATGAGGAGGTAGAGTTATACACCCTTGCTTCCTTAGAAGCCATGTCACTTCTAAGAGGCACTTAAGATCTTTTTTAGTCTCAAACTCCAAAACCAAGCACCTGCCTCCAAGAAGATGCTGACTCCAAGCACCCAACTTCACTCCAAGCATGTTGGATTTGAGTCTAATTGATGCAGCTTGGAACCATTTAAGCCCCAGACCCATGCTGGTTGACCTATTTCTTAGTGCAGTGCAGTGGCATACTACTTTTGCTTCACTAAAGATGAATGAGGAGCTGTCATGCTGCCCAGTGAATTGTTATGGATGCCTTTCCTTTTCCAAGAATGTAACCCAGTGGTTTTGTAATCCAGGGAATATGGTCTTATTCAGATTTCATCATTCAGATATAAGAGCAGTTTCAGTGCTGTGGTGGCTTGAGGACATCCAATTTGTTACAATTGCAAACTGGTAAAAAGTAATCTGAATTTGAGAGGGACCAACCTGGACACTTGCACACAAAGGTCTCCTCGGATTGTACCAGGCTCTGAGGCTTGAGGGCTTGTTGCACCAATCAACTTTCGCCCATACTTAATCACTCCCTGCCCTTCCCATACCTGCACAACAATAATCAACTTCTCATTCAGTGTTTGACAGTTGGCATTGAAAGAACACAATATGACTGAAACTTGGCCAGTTTCAAAATGATAAAAGAGACCCAGCCTTCTTGCCCATGTGCTAGTTGACAGTAGTTCCTTAGCCTTGTTTCAACAGTTTGGATTCCTGATACGGATTTCTCATTTGAGCAACCTGTAATAAATGCATGTAACAAATCCGCAAATATTGGGAAACGTCAGCCATCAGACTGGTGAGCACACAGAGGCAACAAAAACCAGAAAAGAAGAGATGAAGGAGAACCAAGGAGAACACAAAAGAGACAAAAGACCAAAAAGGGAAAAGTACAAGAAAAGAGAAGAAATTGGAGCTGATTTACCATCAAAAGACTCAAAAAACTCCCCACTTAGAATAAAAAAGCCCCTGAAGGAATCAATTTGAAGATTCCAACTGCTCAAAATCCAAAGACCAATCTCACTTCATTGAACAATTCCCTGGTTCATTCTAGTAAAAATTTGAAAAGCAATAAATTGAACGATGAAGATGAAGAGATCCTAGGAACTACAGCACCTTAAGAATATGGAAAGCTGATTGTCAATAACTCAGAATCTAGTATCAAGATACATGGCATGCAAGTCCTGTTAATACTAGCGTATTGTGGCTGAGGATCTTTGTAAATAAAGTCAAAACAAATGTCAATCCTCAGATATTTCAAGAAAATGGCATCAACAACTTCAAAGAGTTGAAAGGATCCAACTAAGTGAATGATATCTTGACAATGAATGTGAATGAGCTATCATTGGCTAAGCTGAGAGAGTACCTTGTAGGCTTAATACCTCTTAGAAATAGTTCAATTATACTAGTGCTTGAAAGAATGTCTAGGTCAGCTGTAGTTACATGGCCATGATAAGGATTTATTAAAATTCAGAAAGTAGTAAATTCAATGTTTAAAATTAACTGGAACTCTCAGAGAAGTCTTAAGCCCTTCCAATATTCTTATGATTGAAATATCCCTGAACAAATTTCAAGCTAAAAAGACAGATGGAAAAATCCTTCTAAAGAGCCAATGGAACTATCCAAGACAGTGGGAAGGTTCAGAATGGAAGGACCTGTTTATGGAAACAAAGAATCAGATGGTGACATCTCTTCTCAATACTCAAGGTTTCAAGGGGTTGGGACATTTCAGTTATTTTCATTATCTTCCATATAACCTGTTTGGACAGTTTTCAACTTTAAGAACCTCAAGAATGCATACTCCACCCTCCTGGCTGATCAAGATATTTGCATCCCAAAAAGGTGAGGACCAGGAACACTCACCATGGCAACCACAGGACCAGAGCTGAGGAAGTTGCATAAGCTATTGAAGAAGGGACGCGCTTTCAGGTCATCATAATGCTGGGCAGCAAATTCCTTTGTAGGAATCACAAGCTTGATTGCCACCAGCTTGTATCCCTTGCGCTCAAATCTACCAATGATTTCTGAGATCTGTAAGAGGTAACAAAGGCAAACAGTTGTCAATTGACTGACAGCTAGTTTAAAATAATGTGATATCCATACACATTTAAATTGACAGTGGTGATGCCCAAACTCTGCAATTTGTCAAATAATGTAACTAAATAGTGAGGCTAGCTAACAACCTACCAGGCCACGCTGAACACCATCTGGTTTGATTGCAATGAAAGTGCGCTCCAGCTATCAGAAACCACAAAGATGTTGCACTTTACATGGTTAGTCCAGACAATCTCATCACATCCCCCCTGCACCAGTTATCTGGCAAAATATTGTAGTTCTTTTAGCATGCTAATCAGGGAAGCAATACGCCAAAAGAATTACAATACCATTTACCTCTGCAGCATTCAATGTTGGATCTTGAACCATAAATACTGCAGATCCAACCCACGGTATTGATGTTAGAACATCTGTGTTCAGCAATTTGATATCCACCATGGTGCAGGACTTCCTGCAAACTCTTTCTAACCATTGTGAGTTAATGTTTATGGAGTGCTGATTCTAGTTACTAAAATAGTAGCATCCTCTTGGAGACAGAACCAAAGAGAATTTTTCATTTCCCCTCATTTGCAACCAGCTCCTTGAAACTAGAATTTAGACAGTGAGAGTTAGACATTCCAAACATCAACTGTGCATAGTGACCAAAACCTCCAAACTTATATCTCTTTCCAGCCACCCTAGACATCAAGAGTGTTCATGGTGTATTGACTGCAGAAGACTGCATTTGGGCCCCACAAATTCATAACAGAGATGGCATATAACACTCACCAGCAGCAGGTAGGAAGATTGCAGCAGGAAACCATCTGCTGTAGCCTGTGTTGGTGTCTGCCAACGCCCGCACAATGCTTCCAGCATTTGCAGGACTACCCTTGCATACAGCTGCTGCCAGTAAAGTTCTTCCTTCTGCAGCCATTTAACCACAAGTTCAGAGGTCTGGTACACATTACAAATAGCAGTATTCTCTATTCTCTACACAAAAACCAATTCTATGGCTTTCAAGCCAAGTGTACAGTTCATGGCTTGAAAAAACCAAGCAAGCTACATTTTTGCAAAACTTCAACCCGTGCACAATCTTGATCCTTACAATTGAAGCTATTAGGTTTTTACCTTCTCAAATCCATGTTCCAATTTTCAGTCACAAGAAGGTTTGTTATTTTTTGTGGAAGCCATCTGATGTCAAAGTAGAGAACTCAATTATCTCCATCCTACCATTTGACATTTAAACATTTATGGATGTACTGGAATCAACCCTTCTTCTTGAACCAGTCTACTTCTGCTTTACTGCTTTAGTAAACCTGTAGAGGAGCTTACAGTCTATAGACCACCAATATAAATCAAGAGCAGCTCAAGACACAAGCAAAGGAATCACATTTGCAACTATGTGCAGTCCTTGGGAAGAGCATGATATGAACTCGCATAAAACCTGAACCAGGTACTTTAAAAGGGTCAAAGAGGAGCTATTAACCAATTTCAAGATGTGAAACAACTACTGAACTCACCGACAAAGGGATCATATTTTTGGATACAAGAAAATCTATGTACAATACAATCCTTCAGTAGACGCAAATATCAAAGAACTTGAAAACAATCACTTAACAACCACAGAGAATCTGTCAACCAATGTCACTTATAAACACCAGATCCCAACTGCGTCCAGAATGCTGGCCATTGAAAAGGAGAATTGACCAACAGTGTAGAAGGGGGAAATGGATCAGCCGAATCTGACTCCATTCAGATCCCAGGCAAAGCTTCCACCACCATCACAAACTCTGTACAGATCCTTATCCAGACAGCAGAGGCATCACCTTGCTGCCAGTAAGGTGAGCATCAAAAGACATTGTCCAGACAAGAAGGCCCTTGAGAAATAATAAATCATCCAGAACCGAATGCATGCCTTGTCCGCATTCGTTATCAGTCATGACTATCAAGATCTAGGTCATGAACAGCACAAAATCACCTCACAAACACCTTGAAATCACCAATACGCAAAGACGCATATGCTGCTACTTCCTGGCAAGCTAACTCACGACACAGAAATTACACCATGACTGGACCAAAGTCACCGACAAGCCACAGCGCCCGCATTGAACTAAACGGGACCGATGAGGCAGCAGAAAAATAGCTCAACAAAAAGCAAGCGCCACTTACTGCCCTGACAAATTTCAAGCTACGCAGCACACAGATCTGACATCAACATCATCATCATGTATGCTGCATCACCGCCGGATCAACTGAGCAAAAATGCCAGAACAGATTCCTGAATGTACTACAACTGGCTGAGAAAAGAAGCAGAAACAACCGTTCGGCAACATTGATAACAACAACAACAACAAAAACAATAGAAGAGAAGTAGGCGGTGGAAAGGAGACTTCAAAATGAAGCTGCTCTTCTCCTCTCGATTTTCGGCAAGTGCGATGGAAAAACAGAAATGGATAAGCAGACCTGTGGATTATAACAAGTACCTGAGGTAAGGGAAGGTCGACGCGCTGCCCTAGCGGCGGCACGAACGGCTGCAGACGCTGCGAGACGAGGCCACATCATGATGATTCTTACTACTTGGAGCTCCTTCTATATCACTTGTTCGTGGCTCGGAAATCGCACTCTGCTGAAAAGCTCCGATGCGCGCCCCTCGAGACACACAACGAACAAAGCACCGTTAGTTCTCCGGCTGCTTTCGTCTTCACATCCCGACGGCACTGAGCAGGGTCCTCGATCGCACAGGCTTTTCACAAACATGTGCGTGTGCGGGGTGAGGGGGAGACCAACGAGCCTTCTTTTCTTCTTTTTCTTTTTCACTGGCGAATTTTTTTATTTTAAAAATGAAGTGAATTTGGTCGGTTTCAATGGCCAGAAGTGAGCCAAAAAAAAAGAGAGAGATATAAATAGCCAGATTTCTATATTTGGTTTTCATTTTTTAGCCATAGAGATAAAGGTTGATGAAAAAATATTATACTTCATATCTGCTTTTATAGCCATATTTGGCTAAATCTTCCCAAGAATGATCGCCATTTTTTCTACATTTTCCTATGGATGATCACCACTTTAGCTACATTAAAAAATTTCCTTTAAAAAAAACACTGGAGGGGAGGGAATAGGGGCCCTACACTTTCATGATAAAAGTAATAACATACTTATCACTGATTGGTGGGATTTATTTAAAAAGGTACCTGGCACCAATCACACTCTTTACATTGGCCAGTCTACCCAGTCTTTTTTTTTTTTTTTTTTGGGTTTTTGGGCTTGGCTCTGGCTTGCATTCAACCAGAGACTACCATAGTACCTAGGCAGCTTTGACCCCAATTATAATATTTTCACCCACAAACTTTTTTTTTCAAAGAATTTTTTTTTGATTTGTGAAGCAAGGAGACTATGGAATCTTCAGGAATATTCCATTTGTTGAGATGAAAATTAATTAATTAATTATTCAACGAACATGTGCCAAAGTTGGCAAGGTACTTGGGTACCCTATTGCATAATTTGGGCCTCTCTCTTTTTCTTTTTCTTTTTTTAATTGACTCCGAGAAAATCATAACTAGCCACCGTGCACACACTCGGCTTGTTGTCTGGTCTGTGTTTTCTTGCAATAATAAAGTTTGGCAGTGTCTCTTTCTCCATCAGATATTTATCGTCTGGTTGTTCGAGAATGGGCCCAACCAACCCAGCTTGTTGTCAGCCATGAGTGGCCGGGTGGGTGGGGCTTTCTCTTATTAACTTTAGGGCCACTTTAGATGAGGGTTCAAGGTCCAGTGTCCAATGAAATAGAGCAATCCTATTGGATGAGAGACATAAATTGGACCCATGGCCTTTAAACAGAGGGGTCAAAGACCAAAAAAGTGGCAAATCAACCAAAGTGGCAAAAGTGGCTAAAAATGGAGAGCTCATGATTTGAAGAACCAAGATGCAAGCTAAGGTCCAAGGCAGGGTCGAACTCTAAGGATTCAATTTGCTTCAAATGAGTCCAAATTCGTTGCTAGGAATTTGAACCCAAGACCTTCAAATTGCTTCAAATGAGTCCAAATTTGTTGCTAGGAATTTGAACCCAAAACCCCATCTAAAGTGAGCCTTAGGCATTTTGTTCTTATGAATCATTGTTATGCCCATCTAATGGTCTAACCAATATTGAGAATGCTTTTAAATATTGAGAATTTTATATTTTTAAAATAGACCACATAAGTCTCCTAGATAATCTAACTATGCTCCTAATGTATGTGTTAGGGAAGGATGTTTGTGGTGTTTGTTTGTCATGTTGAGATTTCTCAAACCACCATGACCCTCACGTGGTGGCATTGGAAAGACCTCAATGATAAGTAGAGGGGTGCACTCAAGTGGTTTCCTGAACTTTTAGACTTATGATGTAGGAGTTATTAAATGTTGAATAATTTTGTCATTGAAGATTCAATCAACTCAAAACTAAAGATTTTAAGGAAATTAGGGCACATTTATTTGGTATTATTGAAAAGTTTTCAATAAGTAAGTAGGATTTTATGGAAGTAATTTCATAATTTGTAGACCTAAGGTGCAAGAGCTATTGAATTATATTTATTTCTTTCTTTCTTTCTTTCTTTCTTTCTTTCTTCAGATGCAATTACCTTAGCTTGTAATTGTGGCCCATGTCCCAAGGAAGCAAGAATGATCCCATGATGCCAAGGCTACCCTCACAATTACATGAGCCCAGGGTTGTGAATGCTCTCCTCTTTTCAAGGCATGGTAGGCCAGTAGTAGGCCCTACATGAGCCCTAAACCCCCTTCCCTCCTACACCAACTGAACCACAGGTCCTACTTTAACTAGGTTCCCAACCATATATCCACCATGTCATGAAACTTGGCACATGCGATGTCATGACTCATGACTCAATGCATGGCACATCTGGTATGTGGAGACAAAACAATATGTGGACCCTGCATTTCTCAAAAGAACTATAGTCACGTTTAGGTCTTGGGACGCTTGTTCTACCAAAAGTAAAACATATCAGCTTTTTGAAACATGTTAGGGTTTGGGTTATTCATTTATCTATTGTAATAATTTTGACTTGGAAGTTGTTGATTTCACTTAACATGAAACTGGGATCAAGAATTCCGAGGAGATATACAAGAGAACTTTTGTTTTAGGGTGGCATTAGTAGTTTCTAAGGATTGTGCAACATGGGAGATAGAAGTGTTGTTGGTGCCAACAACTTGAAGAGCTTCTTTTTGTACAACTCTTTTTCTTAGTGCAATTGCTAAAGCATCTTCTTGGAGCTTTGCCTCCTACTTTTTCCTAATGTGACTCCTAAAGCGTCTTCTTGGAGTTTTGCCTCCTATTGTTACAATTGCTGCAATTGCTACATTTTTCAAGGTACATATTATATGTCAACCAATTTATTGTAGGAATAACAGACACCCAATTTGTTATCAATGCATCAACCAAGTACATTGTTAGTCTCCTCTGATCCTCAAAGCAAATGTATTAGGAATATGTTAGTTTCTTTACCTTGTTATATATATACAAAGCATATGCAACAATACGCATACATGCATTGCATATGATTTTCCACTATATTGGTTTATGTTTTGGATGTAATATTTATTTCTCAACACTAAGTAGTTATTTGGTTACTTGGTGAATGGGTTTATGCAACCCTCAATTCATGTTACAAGATCATTTGATCACTTTGTTTTTCACTTGCAAGTAGAAGGTGCCTTGTTCTTGAAAGGTTGTGTCATATGAGTATTACACAATGGCACAATGAGGCAAGCATACAAAAGGTAAATATGAAATCAAAAGCTATCATTTGAAAATCTTGAAGATTTCGTGACATTGGCATGATATACTTGCCATTGTGCAAGAGTAACTTCGAAAACTAGAATATTAAATAGAATGGTTCATCTAGCCCATTGATAGACATTTAGAATGTTGAACTTGAAAGCCAACAGTTTTCCAATTCCAACAATTTATTTAGTTTTACTTGGATGCAATTGATCTAGGTGCAAGACTTGCATTACAAGCCATGGATTCAAAGTTGTTGTGCCCAACTTCTCCGCACCAAAGTGATTTGGTTACTCATTGGGTTCATTTGAACAAGGTGGATGGGTCAAATAATTTGTCACTCGACGTGTTTACACAAAGCTTAATGTGGAGGCCAATTGTTGTAGAATAAAGGATGAATCACGCAACAAGAAAAGGGATAATTGTCATTGTATCTATTGCAAATTGTTGTCCTCCAACAGGTTGTGCCTATTGGACCATAAATGGATTGGTTGTCCATATCCAACACTAAACAACCATGGAGATAAAATCCAGTGTCCACCTTTACCTCCTTGACGCACTCCCAACTCCTTAAGGGACTCAAATGTGAGCCCAAGTAGAAAGCAGCGGAATAAGGAGGAGTCGGAGCACGCTCCCTAGCTCACAACCCTTTGAGGGGTAGAGGGGCGGGTTGGAGCTCCGGGATGGGACTAGGA
>Ga0116227_10005672_pt1 | contig 26102 bp, 21 predicted proteins | sample S1TSphgellanicum_FD_89693 | JGI IMG/M metagenome (GOLD analysis project Ga0116227, IMG submission 89693) | Host-associated microbial communities from peat moss isolated from Minnesota, USA - S1T2_Fb - Sphagnum magellanicum MG | ecosystem: Host-associated > Plants > Peat moss > Unclassified...
AAAACCCATCAAAAAAAAAAAACAACAAAGGTCCAGGCAGTTTAACTGACACAGAAAACAAAACCCATCAAAAAAATAAAAAAACAAAGGTCCGGGCAGTTTAACTAACATAGAAAACAAAACCCATCAAAAATAAATAAATAAATAAATAAAAACAAAGGTCCGGGCAGTGCCTGGAAACTGCCCGAACAGACAGACACTGTAACTTTAATATATAAGATTTTACAATATTTGTTGTTTTTTCAAGTTACTCAAAGCTTTGTTGGTGGTTTCAATTAGTCTCATTTCTTGATTTTAAATGTTTCAAATTGATGTGAACTCTTATTACATGTTTGATATTTTATCTTTTTGGATCTCAAACATTTTAAATTCATGCAGCAATTTATATGCCACCTCTTACTATTTGTTCAATTTAGGGTTTAAAGATCTAAAACTTCATCCAGTTTTAATCATAGTGGCCTCCCACCTTCCATAATATTGGCAACAACTCATTAACTTTCAAATTATAGGTGAAATGTCAAGGATGGCGGTAAACTTGTTTAAAATTATCTTTCAGCAAGAATTGAATTTTTTCTATGTCCTTGTTTTTTCAACTCTATCACCCAAATTTTTGTTGCTTTCATTTTTAATCAAGTGTCACATTTCACCAAAATGTGATATCTACTTGAGTGTGCATGTTAATTGCATTTCATTTATCATTTGTTGGGTGCTAAATCCTTTCATGATGCAAAACTTCTTGAAAGAGATAAAAGTAGAACCTTCATTCAAGTTCTTCAAATCCTTTAGTTGATTTTCATGATTTTGATGTTAATGAATTAAACTTGTCAACTACTCTTTGCAGGCTATGCTATCAATCAAAATATTGAACATTTACAACTAGTGCATGAAAATGAAGGTGGAGAACATGATGAAACTAAAGCTATTAATTTGAAAATTTTGTTATTCTTGACAAGCACCTATGAAATTTGAGGAAGCAAGGTATTACATGAAAACTTAACAACTAGTAATTGGCCTATATGAAAATTTTATAAAGTGAACAATAACCAACATGTTGATCGTGTAGTTTGTTTGTCACAACATGAAACATAGGTCCTAAATTTTTTGTTTTGCACATAAGGTGCTAAAAAGGAATAATTGTTTAACACAAGTTATTTATGGCATAATAACAATGAAAAAACACATAGAAAAGGTGGAACAAAGCACCTTCCTAAAGGAATATATAAAAGATGGAGACAATCAACATAGAGGTCCACTTGATTGTGATTCAACCAACAAGTGGCCACATGTTTTGCCAAGTGTAATTATTGGATTTTTCTCTTAGACACAAATCAATTCAAAAAAAATCATGAAACGTAGATTGGGTATTTCATATTGTCAATTAATGACCTTAAATTATGTGGGTGTCTTCATGCTAAGGAATACCACTTAGGATGTCCCAATTGTAGTTTTAGGAAATTTAAGTTGTTGATAAATTATCAAAATATTGCCAAAATGAAATATTAGGTCATTTAAATATATACCAATGGTTAATAATTGATCAAATTTGTATTTGTACATCCCATGAAGGTGAAAGCATAATTAGGTGGATAACTTAAACTATCACAATTGTAATTTTTTTCAATTATAAATGAATTTAAAATGTAAAGTTATATTCAACGTTGACATTGTTTATTTTTTAATTATCCATGTGGTATACTCTAATGAAAATTATAATAAAAGTTATGAGTGAATTACAAAAAATAATGAATTCATAATGGAGTTTTGAAATGATGACATTGTATTTGTCACACAAAGAAAATGAAAAATGTGGATTCAAAAAGTATGTCATAATAATGTCAAAATAAAAATTAAAAAATATAACACCTTCAAATGAAAAATTTAAGAGTAAAATGTGTTGAAACTTTCCCAATACAATAAATTCTCATTTTATAAATTTAAAATGACATTATTTTCATCATTTTTATCATTTTTTCACATTTCAGAGAAATTCTCCAAGATTTCACATGAATTTTTTGACCAATCAAATGTTTTAAAATATATATTTAAGGTGACATATCAATATTTTTGACCAAAAAAAAAGGGATAATTATAGGATTCATAATTTGATAATTATTATAATTGCACAAATTTTAGCTAATGTAAGATGTGCAATTTTCAAAATGTCAAAAGTGAGCAAGCAAAAAAATTCTAGTGTATTTGGAGGGCACATTATCCAAAGTAATTTTTTTATATAAAGGGTGAAGTATTTTGAAAAGTGAAAGGATCAAATTTTTTTTCCTTTTTTTTTTCCCATGACATCCATCAAATATCTGATAGATATCATTGAAAAAAAGTTAAATAATTTTATACAAGTGTTTTACATTGGGTAACAACAAAGCAGCAAGGCATTTCTAAAATAAGCATGTTTTTATCCATAAATTGATAGCTATGGAATCCTTTGTAAACAAAAGGACTTTTGTCACAATTTTTTTTTAAAATTCCATTCTTAGATTCCATTTTTCACAATGTACATGATTAAGTTTTTTGGTTGGAACTTATTGGTTCAACATTTTTTATTACAATTATATTATTTTAAAAAAATCATCATATGACTTCAATTCTATGCCCCAAAGTTCAAAAAGGCTATGAAAAGTCCTTTAAATTTTTTTAAAAAGAAGTCCTAGGTGAAATTCCTTAACATGAAAACACTCATGTCCAAGTGGACTTTTAAAATAGTAACACATGGAACGTTATCGTAATTATGAGTTTGTATATGGATTTTTTAAATGTGAATATTGTTGTGACATTTTTTATAAGGATTCAACATTAATATCCGTTGTAAAAAATGATGGTGAATATAAAAATGAAATCCTTTTTGAAAAGTAATTTGTAACACTTTAATTATGGAATTTGTAGTGGTCAAAATTGTTTTGTTCATTAAAATGCCTATATTTTTTGGGGAAAAATCATTTTATTTTGAATTGTGCACACATGTACAAAATAATATTTCCTAATTGAAACTTTTCATGATTGGAAAAAATTCTCTTGGAAGTATTGGATTATTATTATTTAATTATTTAATCATCCTAGAGCTTAAAAAAATACAAAGGGAATGGACTTATGAGGATATTATCATCTGCCATTTTTGGTCTTCTCATTCATGCAATTCACCCACTTGTGCTTATGAATTATGAGATACTTGTGTTGTCAAGGCCAGTTACTCTTTATGTTGGTATTATTCTTACATAAGCAAATTTTTTTTGACATACCATACTTTAATATGTTGTTTGGAATATTTAAAGGAATGAAGTAAGAAAATTTGGTGATGTGATTATATATGGATGTGTAATAGGGGGAAATTTTACATGTGGTTACCCCCAATTGATGGTACTTACAAACAATAATGTACTTATGTCATTATAGTTGGTGGAGGTGAGGGTGGACAAACACCTAACCTAGATCCAAGAGTCTAATAATTCATCATGGAAGTGTTGAAAGAGGTGTGTCAGCAAGTCAAAACCTTTGCATATCCCACCTACAACACCATTTACTTATGCCCATATTCTTTCAATACATGTGTTGAGTGGAATAGGACCTATTGAGCTAACAAGTATGCATGTGATAGGGTCTACTAGACCAATAATATTTGACCATAGTGCCACATGTATTTGGGATTACAACTTTCTTTAAAATGGGTATTTTCATAGTAAGGAGTAGCACTTAAGATCTCACAAACATAGTTTTAATGCACATAAAAACCAAAAGAGTTCTAGATTTTTTATTGATTATTAAAATATTATCAAAATTAAATATTAGGTCATTTAAGTACATATCAATGGTTAATAATTGATAAAATTTGTATTGTTATTTGTTATAAATTGATGGTTACAAAATCTTTTGTAGGTAAAAATATTTTTGCATAGCCAAAAAACATCCATAACAATTCCATTTTTATCAATTTACATGATTTTTTAATTGAAATTTATTCAGTCTACTTGTTATAGTTATACTATTAAATAAAATTCACCATATGCCTGAAATTCTATGCTCCAAAGTTCAACATAACTTTTAAATATCTTTAAAAGCTCATAGGTGGAACTCTTTAGCAAGAAGATATGTCATAGTAGTTTTTGAGGTAATTGTTAAATTGAGTAAACCCCCTAAACGCATGAAGTACCCATGTCATATTTGTGGCATAGTTGGTCACAGGATGGTAGAATGTCCACAGTTTGGGGAGATGTAGAACTTGTTTAAAGGCAAGAGTGTAAAATAGTCAGAAGTTCAATTAATGATTGACAAGAAAGTTCACCTATTGCTTCGATCAACATGGTTGTAATGCTAACCTGTAACAAGAAAGATGAAAAACACTAATGTTCAAAACAAAAGTGTTATGTAGATTGGACTATAGAAAAGAAGTCCAAGAACATGTTTATGGAAACAATCCAACACATGCAAAGTTGAGAATCCACCAAGTATTTTACAAACGTAGGGAGTTGGAAGTATCAATTGGGCAAGATTACTCGATACTTGCAAGTTTAGTTGAATCACCTCTAGTAGCTAGTGCACCACTTGTTTCTCCAAGTTGGTTAAAATCCATGGAAGAAATCTTTTAGGATATCAATCGACATATTTTGCAAACCAAGTATACCTAATTTGGGAGAGTTGCTAAAAATAACATTGATTTGAAAAAATCTGTGGTAGAAGTTGAAACTAATGGAATTCTCTATGGTGAATAATCCTACTCAAGAAAGCAATGTTGTTGAAATAATAAGATTGAGTTGGATACCTCGATCTGCCACTGGCTCATTAAGCCAAGTATTGAATGAATCCTAATATGTAACAATAGTGAAGAAGGATATTGATAAACTATTGGCTGTTGGGTTCATACAACTGGTGGAGGAAGCTACTTGGCTGTCACCTATTGTGGTGGTACCTGAGAAGAAGAATGGGAAACTTTGCATCTACATTTTAGTGTTGCAAAAGCTAATCTCCTAATCTGTCTGCTCATGCTAATTTGTGGTACATTCAGGATTCTGTAAAATTAGGCACTTTAGAGTCATTTATGGATTGTATCTTGGTAAGCAACATTGGTTTTAGCACAAATTTCATGGATTATACTTACACCAATGGTTGTTCTGGAGCAAGCAAGAGTGCAGTGTTAAAACAACCAGATTTAGTCTATTTTTAAGGGTGGATGTGTATCTTCCTACATCATTGTTGCAATCTCCACTACAATAAAGACCTGATAAAGAATTCGTTTTGTGTTCAAGTGAGACATCTACTACATTTCACACAAAATGCGTTCCACCTGTTGTATGGTATTTGAACCTTGAATTGCTGCAACTTCCTCTTCAAATTTCCTGGTGGAACTGAGAGTAGCAAGTTGGATACCTCGTGAGTTGAAATCATTCGGATCTTGAAACCTCCTACTATCAGTAGACATCACCTAAACTTGTACTAAATGTCTGTCTGCAGTTTTTGTTCATATGTGAAGTTCTCTGGACTTTATACGGGCCGTAGCAATTTGCTCCAGTCATTTGATTAATCATTGTCATCTACCTGTTGAAAATGGTCAAAATTTCAGGTCTTCAAGAGAAAATTGTTACAGCCTTGTTTAATTTTAGAGAGCTGGATTGGAAGTGGAAATTGGTTGTTGGCCACAGCAAGTGTCCAAATTTAGGGACAAATCTCTGATATACCTTGTTTCTTTCTATCTTTTGCCATGGCAGTGAGTGCTCTGACAAATCTATTTGTAGCTTTGATATCCCCTTCAAGAATTGACCAACAGGAATGGAAATAGAGGTGATCCTTGTACACAGAATTCCCTCGGGATCATCTGCTCTGGACCCAACATCACAGAGCCATATGTGAAATCCATCTTGCATTTCCTTAAAAGCAGTAGCTGTGCTTTAGCATTCATTCTTCTAAAACTTCTTAACCATTGTCTTCATTCCATTTGGTCAATTTGCCAGAAGATTGATTTATCATCAATCATCCCTTTCGACCAAAAAAGGAAAGCTTCTTTATGAAACCTTCTATTCTAGACACGAAGTCTTAGTGCTGTTGAGTTTCTGCTGCATCACTCGGTCCTCTGTCTGCAATACAACAAACTGAAAGAGTCTCAATGCATTGCAGTTCTTTGTTAGACATACAGAGGTCCAGGCTTATTTCTTAGAAATGCAATATGGTGTGGGCCTCTGCAATGGGGATGTGGTGCAGTAATTTGCACAATTTGGGTCTGAATGGAAATCTGGGATATATAGGCTTGGATCAATTATATGAGCTTTTTGGTCTTGTAAGTTCATCCTGCCAAGCTGTGTTGTCTGTCAATTTGTCCAATATCAGATGCTCAATTTCTTGAGGTCTTATACTGTACTTTGTGCTTCAATTTTGCTCACTATGTGTAGAATCTTAATACTAAAATTCTGCAAGTCGACTTTGTGGTATCACATGATGTGAACTCTGTAGACTTTTGCAATCTACTCCTTGCATAGGTTGCAGATATTGGATTAGTCATTTGCATTGGGTTCTGATGAATGGTAGCTGAAGGGCCAATAGCTACAACAACTATTACTATTGAAGATGGCAAAAGATGCTGCAGATGTCTTTGTCTGCCATTTAAGATCCAGATCACAAACAAGGTGCCATTTTCTACATTGAAATTCAGCTGATTGCATTCCTATTTGTTAATGTGCAGTGATGTGGGCCAAAATAACTTTAGAGGAAATATACCCTATCAATTGCTCCCCTTTTGTTCAACAGCTGTGAGCACGCCAATTGCTTGTTCTCATTGATATTGTGTGCTCTCTGTCATGCAAACTTCATGCATGAGGATTTCATCATCGAAAGGAAATTTCGTTGCAGATTGGATATGACCTTTGCTGTTGGACATTTTGCTCAAGATATCAATGCATGTTCCACTAATTCTTCTTAAAACAACAGGAACCTTGCAGGGAATCGGTTCACTGGCAACATACGTTAGTTTCCTTGAAAGGTCTGAAATAACCTTATTAATCAGGTTAACATAAATCATGATTATGGAGAAGTTTTAGTACTTATGAAGGTATTGATTGATTCATGGAACTAGTTCACAAGTGAGTGCTATGTTGTGAGAGAGGAACCTGTATGAAAGCAGTAGCTTCATTTCTCACTGTGGACAGATATCTGGCTTGATTTAGGAATCTCAATCACAATCTGTTGGGCAAGAGTATCCCAGATATCTTTGCAATTTTTTACCAAGCTTCAAAACAGTATAATAAGTCTGGCAAACAGAGTTGTGGGCTCTTCCTCCATTACTATCTACCAACATATTTTACAGAATGACACATAGCTTAGTTATTTTGTGCAGGTTCTTGTTAGCAAAGGCGTCAAAGAGGACTGAATCCATGCCTAGATGCTGAGATCTAGTTGGCAAATTGTTTGGCAACTACTGTGGTGCCAGACTTAATTCCTGTGAGGTGTGCTTCATTGTGCTTGTCATTCCTTTGCAGAGGTTTATCATTCAACAGTTTGGCCTTTTACTTCTACTGTGCAGCAAGGTATGTTCCATAATTTTTGATTTACACCAATTCAGGTTTGCAAGTCCAGTATGGTGTTCCAACATGTGTTTTTGTGATTATCTTTGAACACCATGGTGAACATTGAAAGAAACAAATCGCTCTTTTGTTCATGTTCTAAGAAGTCATTAAAATTTAAGAGACAAAAGACATGAATCCCAATGCGTATCAGTTTTCAGACGATGACCAACCACAGTAACACATGTTCTATGTTTTGTATTACTGTGGTTGATCATCATCTGAAAACTGATACACATTGGGATTCATGTGCTATTTCTGGAAATGAATATCAGAAAGTCTCTGCAACAGATACATTGAAAAAAATTGGATAGTGAGGGATTTTCCTGCCTGGATATATGCATGCTTTTTCATTGTTGTGGGTTTAAGGATCTGGTTGTGGAGAGCTGACTGTTGAATTCTTGCCATTTGCCTCCAGGTTCTTGCATTGAAGAAGCTAGACACATCAGCACCTCTAGTCCAGAATGAACACTACTTTTAAGGGCTTGTGGGCAACATTGCATGTCTTTGGCATGCAAACATTACTGAGTTGGTGGGGTATTGTATGGAACATGGGCAATGGTTGCTGGTTTATGAGTATATGAGCACCACAGCAATGAAGATACTGTAAAGTGCCCTTTCATTGCAACCAAGTATGATCGTACTCACTTGATCATTGCAAATTTGACTCACAAATTTGCAATGATCAAGAGAGTTGATCTGGGAATTTGTGGTTCCTGCCTTGTCAATAGACCTGTACTCTGGAGCTTGCCTCCTTTGCTAGGGTGACATCTGTGCTATTGAATGGAGCTGGTGAATAAATGGTTGGCCTTTGGGACAGCAGCTTGCAAATACATTGCCCTGCATTGGCTAGGTCTGGCATTGTGAGGAAGGTCCTGAGCCTCCTCACAGACACCATGTCTCAAGTTTATTTAGTTGGATGTAAGGAATGAAATTATGACATCAATCCTCTAGGAGTATTCTGACAATCGTTCAACTTGGGAAAAGCTACAGCTTTTCCTTCTTGGGGAGGTGTGATTGATAATTTGAGGTATGTTAAATGCCTGTCTCGTGTAAGATGAAACTGCATATCAACAGAAGTGGAGAAAGTATATTTGTTTGATTTACGTTCTACAATTCCTGGGTGGCAATGTACAGGCACCTGCATGAAGTATGCCTACCAGCAGGTGTGCACCATAACTTCAAATCTCAAAACTATCCTACTGGATGACGAGCTCAAGCCACACCTTTCTGACTGCAGAATTTCAGATCTCTGCCCCCTTGGTTCAGATCAACAGGTATATGTTTCTGTCTCTCAGTCAAACGTCTAAGGAAGGACCCTCTTCATAAATGTGTAACACATAATTTTGCCCTCCTGTGTCAGAATTAGTGCATGCCCTGGTCCAGCTGATGCAACAAGCAAGTTTGAGCAAACACAGGTCTGGAGATGACTTTGGCATGATAAATCAAGGCATTGATCGCCATGAGACCATGGAGATCTCTGGTGAGTTTCTTTTCACTTGGTTTCTAGACAAATGTCTTCTCCACTAGAATCTATTTTCAGAAAGGAGTGCCCCTTTGGACTTCATCTGTGTCACTTTTGGGTGGATATGCCAGTGCTCACAGGAGAGATAGGATCAAAGTGCTGGTGAAGCTGATTCTGTTTAACGGTATCAATGACCCTGTGTTATCATCTAGGATGATTGTCATCTACCATCCTCATGATGTCTTCCTCCAAATTGGTGGTGCTAGTGGAGGAGGTTCTAGGTCATGATCTTCTAGTGAGATGATATCCAATGCTCAGATTACTTTGAACATGATGCACACATGGATTAGTCACAAGATATAGCCAGCTTAAGCCAAGCGATTTAAGTAAATGCAAGCAATTGCAGTTACATTATGTTTGCCTGTAGCAGTTGCAAAATGTGTGCCAAGGGTTTCAGAAATTATCTGGTGCTGAAAGCAGATCATAGTCTAGAGCATCATCATTAGAGTTGAAATAATGTGGTCTTGTAGCTATCACTTCATTTCCTGGAAATTTTTTTGACTTGCATTTGAGTAGGCAGTTTCTTAGTGCAACTTTGCTTTTGACATTGTTTTTGCATGCTGTTTGGTTTCTAGTTTAGCTGAATGGTTCTCATACCAAGTACAAAACAGTTATAAGAAAAGAAAGTGTGATCATTTCTTTGACAATTGTGTTTGTTTTTGGAAAGATGTGATATTTTCAAATGTGTTTTGATTGATTCCTAGTTCAAACTGAATTGTTCCAATACATATAGATGCAGTCATAAGAAGAGATACTGTATACCAAATATAATGTTGGACTGGTCTAGGGTTTCATTTGTCAAGTGTCAAGACAAATGTTCATGGTGAAAATGATGATGCCAGTTTCAGATTTACAAAAGATGCAATTTTTTAGGTTTACAGTATCTCTTATGAAGCATGGCTTTAAAAGCATAAAGGATTTGAGTTTCTGGAATGAAATATAAATCAATGTCACATCTGGGGGCTTTACTGCACATAACCAACCTTGCCATATCAGCACATTCTGTTAGAGTGTCTATACATACTTTGCTATGCAAAGCTCTGTATTTTCAACATGCCTGTTTTTGCTCACACCAGCAAAGGACAAGATTTCTGTTGTGGCTGGGGGATATTGGGTTTTGCTTGTGGCTACAATTGGATTTTATTGGGGAAAATATAACTACCTCCAGAAACCTTCAGAGTAGTACACTATTTTACACGAAACCTTTTATCATCAGCAGTAAGCTTCTTTGGAACCATGTTTTTCTTTGATAACTACATACGCCACTTTGGCAGTTTACCCAGATGAGAGAAGAAATGCTGTTGTGTGTGGTTCAATCTCAAACCTGAAGAAGGACATTTCGCACCACTGGAATGCTGAGAGCCACAGTGGACACCACGCCCAAAAGGATGTATGAGATTGCACAGAAAGGCAGTAGGTTAAACTCCCCTGATGAAACTGCTGCCGATCCATATCCATGTGAGCTGCCATCCTCATCAAAATTAAAAAGTGTAAGTCTCCTCCATAGAAATTTGAACTAGTTGGCAGTTGAACATACAGAAGACATACTCAGAGTTTTACATACTCTTGAAAGCATAGTTTTCTGTTGCCAACAATTGGGAGTTGAGTAGTGGGCGAATCTCCAACACTAAGGACTAAGCTTCAGATTCACACTTTGAAGCTGAGCAGTTTCAGATATTTGATGAAAGTTGCAATATACTGAACTCCAAAATCATCATAATATGAAAGAGTAATATGTCAGAATTAATTAAAACAAGATATGATGTGAAATCCTACACTTATCTGTTGCAACTGGTGAAAGGCAAGAAAACTTTTAGATCAGCAACTCTAGTTCCCATGAGATTTTGCAGTCCATGGAAGGAATGCTAAAATGTGATTGAATAGTTTCGCTGAAGGGCTCAGGCAGTTCACAGTATGCATGTTGGACTCAACCTCATTTATCTATTGGTTACCTATTGCAAGAGTGGGAAAATGTGCAAAAATTTAGTAAAATGAGAAATAACTCAGGAATGGATCAGGTGGTTACCTGCAAGCTACAGCTATGGAACGTGCAATGCCATCATCAACCTTGAATGCAGAAAGTAGCAGTGGGGAGAAATTGGCACCCAAAAGGCCAGTGATGACAGCAGCAGTAGTTGCAATTGGCACATCCCCTACAAACAAATCACGACACAATGGTTTGTACAAAGTTATTTGCTGAAACTCCAAACACTGAAGTTCAGCTTTCAAAATTCCTTCTATTCTATGGAAGTTTGCTTCCCTGAACCCATTCATTACCTTCAGGAGCCACTCTGCTGTTACGGCAGGTCCAATGTGAAAACAATTCTATTATCAGGCCTGTTTCCAAGCTGAACAGAACTCATTAAATTGATCAAAGTACCTAGGTTGTGCAAAATTTGCTGCCATACTTTAAACTAATTGGATAAATTTTGCTGTCTGTTTTTGGACCTAAGCCTGTTTCTAACTGTCAGATACGCTTTGTTTATAGAAAAGAGAAATCATTAGTGTCAAGAGGTGTTAGAATAAGACCTCCTAAGATTCTCGTGATTGGGACTGCGAATGGCGGTGATAAACTCCGACCCACAAATGAGCTTGTCAAGCTATCAGCAAGTCCTAGTTGACGTCCCACAAATATCGTGATGAAAATTGAGAAGAGCCCTGTTAGTGGGATCACTGCTCCTAATTCAGGTGCATGGCGTCTCACAAGCTGCCACATGAAAAGACATTCAAGCCTGGCAATATTTAGCATAACATCTAACATTCAGCAGAGAGCATCACCATCATGCACTCAGAGACATATACCTCTGTACTACATTTGTGAATAAGAAAATGGTGTTGAGAACATCATTGCATACCTCACGGTGATGAAAAACTGTGAAGGCATATGATATAACTAGTGGGCCCAAAAATGCCGTCAACACATCTCCAGCCCCGGGTGCTCGCAAATTGTTTGTCACGTACAAACCTGTAAGAGATCATATAATAATTAACATCCTAGTGCATCAAATGGTAAATTGTCTTCACCAAAAACAAAAGAAGAAGAAAAAAGAGAGAGAGCCTTATTGCTTATGTACAATATGTTATTTAGGGTTGTGCAAATGTATATGTGCAACTCCACACTCAGATGCTTGAATGACTGGAGGAAACATGATGTCTAACCAAGTGCAGTTTCAAAGCTTCGATTTGTGAGCAAGCCAACAATATATGCAGCCACATTCACAACAATTGCTGATGTGATCACTGGGTGCAAAAACCTTTTGAAAGCTGCTGGTACCCTGCAATCAAACAGAAATGCTGAGATCGAAGGTCAGCACCTTCAAGGTGGTCAGCCCCCACTTCAATCAACAATCGCAAATTTTTGAAGACAGTTTCACATAGAACTTCCACAAATTCATTAAAAATAGCAAGCACCAATTAGCTGTATTCAGAGCTCAACTACATAATTATTGCAATGTTCAACCATCTTAAGCTCATGAGTGGCAAAAGGGACTTACTGAGATCCAAGATGAAGTCCCACAACTGTAGCGCACAAGAAAAAAGGTGATGCAACAGTTGCATGATGCAAGCCAAATGCTGTTGGCGCAATGTAAGCAACTAATCCACTTACAAAACCCACACCAACCCATGTTGAAATCTCCCACAGGTTATTATTATTCTGAACTGATGAAGGTATGTTTACAGAATAATCTCTAAGCTCTGTTGATGTTCCCTTCCTGATGACAGTGGATAATAATGCTGCTGCTATCAATGTCACCGCCCATGCTCCAACTGCATTGAAAGAGTTCAATTTAGCTGCTGCAGTGTAGGCAGACTGTCATGACAACTACAAACAAAAATGATGAATAATGCTGTATCTTGGATTTCATCAGCTGCATGTCGTTGGTAAAAAATTTGCAATATGTACTAAATTTTTTTGTCAAGTGCATAGCTCTTGGAATTTATTTTACACAAGAAGTCTAACACTGAGTTGACGATCTCTACTCTCTTGCTTGACAGTGAAAAACTAAGATTAGAAATCCAACTCCAACAATCCTGACATATTTGGGAAGAACCATGTGTTACAAACCTGTAAGGCTGAGTGTGCGTAAACCAATATTGGCTCCTCTAAACCTTGGGGCCAATACTGAAATTAGTACAAGAGGTGGTGTGTAAAAAAGGGGCGCCCAGTGGTGGAGGAGCTCAATGGCAGGTGCAAAAAAAGATGTAACGGATTTAGAATAATCAGGATTCGCGTAGTCAAGGGCCAAAAGAGCTGCAAGCACCAGGAGCAGAGAGAAAGTGGAGCTTGGGAGTGCTCTTAGGGTGCTGGGTATTGCATCCCACCGCTGGAGTGCTGTGGCACTGCCTTTGTCTAGCGCTACTAATGCTGCTCCTGCCAAGGCAATTTTCAGAGGCCGCAAGTCACGTCCCTGTCCTGATACCTGGCAACAGAAACATGAAGTCCATTAGGCCTTGATAGCATGAAATGTATGAATGAATTCAGCTGCTTCATTCATGACAAAGCTATTCATGCAAATTTTGTGCATTGTAAGTGATTGCATGCCCCAGACCTGTTCCGAGAGATCAGCATCCTGCAAAGAAGCCAGTGTCTTCAACACACGGCACTTCTGTTGCCTGCTCCCACTCCTTGACCCATGCAAAAGTCCCTGATTTCCCCATCTTGGCACCATAACCTTGAAGCCCTGCACCTTCGAAACAGAAGGGATTAACCTTAAGGATGTATGTGTACAAATGGAAGAAACAAGATTTGAACGAAGAAACAATGACAAATTATCACAGACATCGTTCACAAAGGCCCATGAATACGGAGTTGAGCAGTGGAACTCATCCTAAAGACCTGAGATCTTGACCAAATAGAATCTAGTATAACACAACAGGAAGCCGAACTTTGGAGACTGTCAGATTCTTCTATGAACATCTAACACAAGACACGTATTTCATGCAGCTGTGCTACAGCGCGAAATCTGCATGCAGAAAAGATGTGAAGATTCTCCCCAATCTTGAAAAGAATTACAAAACAACTATGCGAAAAAAAATCATGCAGCCAACAAATTAAGTGCAGATCAATAATCTACCATGTTTCTGGAGAAGCTTACCAACGGAGTGTTATGGCGGATATAAGCATCTCCTCCTCCACTTTGGAAAACGGTCCCATGCGTTGGCGAAAACTCGTACTTGTGTTTCCGAATCGGAGCTCTACAATTACTTGAATTGGTGGCGACCTGCAGTTTGTTTATGGATGAAGGAAAGTAACCCACTCTGCAGGAGGATCCCAAAGCATAATATGCACTACAGCTCGTCGCTGCCATATCTGCTTAGCTGTTACAGAAAACAAAACAGTGGAATAAGCGAGGCTCAAACTTTGTCTGGTAACCCAATTCAGACATCAGCAGTAGTTTCAACAACAATTCAAGAGATGCACTCCATAGAAGTCAGAAGAAGCACAATCTGCACTCCAAAAATGGGCTCAAAATCAGCACTTAGACTGAAAATCAATGAAAAACCAGATCCTCGATTTGAAGACGACCACCATCAATGGACAAAGCCCCAGGTGCTCGATTGAAACAAAATTGGACTGAAAAATCAGCAACCTTTTCGCACTATTGAACCTCGTACTAGCACCTTAATATAGATCCAGCACAGAACGTAGTGCTCAAAACGTGCAGTTACACACAATTATGAAGTAATGGGCTTCGAGGTCGCACCGATCAGACTGGCACAACAATGGGACTTGGAGACTTTGCCTTGTTTGTTGAACGTATAATGAGCTCAAGGGCAGCAGTTCTGATCATAGCACAAATTGAGCTCCGATCTGATCTCTTGCAAGTTTGACACAGAAACTCAAGAGCACATTGAACTGGAATGAGCTCATGAGCACCAGGTGTGCATGATGGCGTTGTGCTTAAATCTAAAGAATGAGAGTGAAATCAGTTCCTAGCTGATACTTGAAGAGTGGAAGGACGTGTGAAAAATTTCTGAAAGCTTACAATGTGAAAGTTTCCGCCACCCAAGTCTTGTTACACTTGGTGTCACCGTAATCTACTTCAACTCATTCAATCTGATGAGACAATTGATGCTGTTTGTATCAACCTACTCCATGGGTTTTACCCAGTGCCACATGCCAGTCACATGATCGCATAGCTTAAGGGTGCAATGGGGGTGGACTTCAGCATGTTATCGTGATGTCGCAAGAAATTCTTATTGGCCCGACTTTATGAGCTCACCTTGTCTACACTGGAAGGCCACCTCATAAAGATTAGGTTCCACATTCTTGACCCAATCACACTGGGTACATGACTAGAAACTGGTGGAAAAGTAGAGCACAGCCATGGTAAGTTCGCCACCTTGGCCTAGAAAAACCTGAGAATATATGTAACACAATTTGCTTTTTGAGAGTCTAGGAGTAGAAGGACCTATCACTGCTATTCCTCAATTCTTGCACCACCATTATTTCACTATTAGGTAATGAACACTGTTGTTCACTATCCAAGTTGCACACAAAAGCCCTACTATGGCAGCCCATACTTGTGTTTCCTGTCCCTTGCAGAAGAGCCACTTGGGTTCTTGTCACAATCTTCTAGAGTATAATAATATGGTGTGCAATGACATTTCGTGGTAGGATTTGTTTTGCTTTGCAGAAGTGCAGACAATGTAAGAGTTTTTTTTGCTTTGCAATGAATGAGGTGTGCAATGAAATACATGCATGCAATCATGGGGTAAATGGAAAAATGATGAATTGAAATTATATTGATTAGTTATAGATTGCAAATTTTCCACATACTAATCATATTAATTTGCACATTCTGAATTTTGGGTTTTTTGTGTCCAACACAGGCCTGTGCTATAGATACCAAATTTCAGCAAGAAATGGGTTTTTGTATCATGAGAATTATATTTGTTTAAACGTGTTCTTAAAAGTGCAATAATAGGATCAGCTAGCTACTACTCTAATATGCTACTACTGATTGATTGGGATGAGTACTGCGCCAATGTCGCGAAGCTCCTTCCCATAAACTGCCTGATACTGCTGACGTGTTGTTTTTATCTGGAGAAAGATGGTGAGAACCCGAGCACAACGCGACGCGACTGCAACTCTGATGGTGGAGAATCTGATGTTCGAGTTGAGGGACGCCACGTATTAACCTAATCTAGATACTCCTTTGAGCAAGAACCTATTGGATGAGGAGGCGACAAAACAAGATTTTGGATAAGGAAAGAAGTTGCTTAGCCTATGCGTTGTTCATTTTGACTCCTGTTGCTCACAGCCTGGTGTCTGTGCTGCACAAGATCTTCTGTGTAGGAGGGCATGAACATTAATTAAATTTGCACTTGTGCAGATCGCAACAAACTTGCTTCAAGGTGTTGTTGTTTGTTGGCTCTTCCCCTCAGGGAGACACTATGGAACTAGGCCTTAAAATTGAAGAAGGCCACCCTTTGCCCTTTGCCCTTCCTCTCGAAGAACACTTGCGCTTCCTGTTAAGGCTACCCTAAATCCTAAACCCTAAACCTAAACCCTTGCTTGCCCTTCCTTTTGAAGGGTTTGTTGGCCTTGCCTACCAAAGCAAGGATATTGTGTTTAGATTCACTATAGAGTATAGTAGATTAATGGATTTTGGCCCCTATGTAGTCGGTCTATTTTTATATGAGGATTTTTGAAACATGATATTTTGGCTTGTGTTGAAACTTGAGATTAATTATAGAGTTAGTATCATACCTTGAAGGATTTTGGTTTCTTTTAGAGGATTGTTTTGAAGATTATATTTTTGCATGGTGAAATATATGAATTTCCATAATTCTTCTTTTGCCTTAAGATACTTTTTAATGTGAATGGCAAGGCCACAGTGTGACACACCCCTTGTTTAAACTTTGCCTTGGATGATGAAGGACATGTCACAATTTTTCCCTTTGCCACATTTTACATTTTCACATGTGTATGCTAAAGCACCAGGGCCAGGCTTTATTGAGTAAAGACTACACTTGGATTTTATTTTTTAATTTCTGGGTATCATAGGAAAAAAGGTGATACTTGATATATTTTGACATTTATCAAGTACTTTTTTGGGCCATATATGAAATTCATTCCTACATTTTATTCCCTCGGTCAATCAAATTTTATCAAGTACTTTTTTGGACCATATATGAAATTCAACCCTACATTTTATTCCCTTTGTCAAACTCAATGTAAGTCTGCACAATGAATGATCCATACAAAGTATTGGAAATTGTTATTCTCTGTGTACAAATTCTGAGTGCTCCAAAGCTTGGCCAGGGTGAACCAGCACCCACACAGCTACCTTCTCCTATTTAAGTGAGGCCTCTTAGTAAGTGGCCATGTATTTAAGCCCAGAAAATGTTAGATTTGAACTTAGACACCTCAATTTAGTCTATGAACAGGATAATTGTAATTTTTAGAAGTAATTTAAATGGATTTTGAGCTTTTTAGTTTTTACCAATGTTGTTCAGATTTTTGTTTTTCTAAGAAACTATAATCTCAGTTTTGACAACCAAAAAAAAAAAAAAAAAAGTCAGTCGGTTTTTTGGGTTTGGGTTTGAGCCTAATTTTTGCTCAAAGAAAATGAGTAGAGAAGCTTGGGGTGCAAACAAGACAACAAAAACTAGACCCACTTGCTTGGGTGACTGGTTATTTTAGAATATTTTTAAAATATTTTACTCAAAAGTTGAAAATATCAAATATAACCCGAAAATATGTTAAAATATATTATCATGTAGATATTTGTTTAAAGAACCTTCCCCAAAATATGGCATGTTTAAAAATCTCTCAAAAATAAGAATTTTGACAATGTGTAAAAGAATTGATTACAATGTTTAAAGAATGTTTTTAAATATTTTATTTTCATTAAATTCATTTCAAATCATATCACATGTCTTCATGATACATTAAAAACATTGTCATGAATATTTTTGAATGACATGCAACATTAGTACAATTTTTGACATCAAAAGATAAAAATTAAACATAGATCATAATTGCTTTAATTATTGTTAATGTGATCACACACTTCAAAAGAAGCTGAGGAAAAAACATAAAAGCAAAGAAACTTGAGTTTGGAAAAGCTCTATGCCCAAAGAATTTTGGAGCTCTGGCGTTGAATGTGAAGGAAAAGACTTGCAGCATTTTGACATGTAACCAATTTTCATACAAAAACATGGTATGAAATAGCATACAACAAATGGTTGTGAAATTTTTATTTTGGGGTTGTATATAGTATGTTGGGAGTACATATGGTGGTACCCATATATAACTAGCTCAATTACTAAAACAAATAGTGTGAATGTTGGGACTTTTTTTGTTGAAGAATGTTTTTTCAAAATTTTGAAATTAGTTTTCAGGTTAATTTAAGTCAATTTTTAAAAAATTAATATTGTGTTATTTCCAAAAACATTTGAATATTTCCTACCATATTTGTTGCAATTTCCCTCACCAAAATTTTGGTGTTGAAAACCTTAAACCTAAAATAAAAAGAATGAAAAAAACACATTTGGGGTAGTTTTTCCTCTTGCCATTCTAATGGGCTTTAAACTTTTAATGTTGGGAAACATTAGATGGGTTATCCCAAATTGTCATGACAAATTGGATAAGGGTAATTTTCAAGTGTGAAAACTCAAGATGACGAATTTCCTCGTGGGCAAGAAATGGTACCAAGAGTTCATAACCGATGAAAAATAAGAACTTGTTTTCCTAGAAGCTCTCATTACTCAGCAAATCTTCAAACCTAACATGAAAAGGCTAGGAAGATTTTGTATGGTTGTTAACGAGTGTTTTTAATTCATTCACATTTAGGCCACCTAGGGCAAACTACCTTAGGTGACCTTGGCAACCTAACTGCAATTAGGAGTTTCTCACCTTCACTATGAGAAGTCATGTCCTTAATCAAAAAATCACATTTTCATAAAATGATGATTTTGACATAACAAAATCATTTCAGAGATTATCACTATCAATTTATACCCAATTGCTTGTATTAAAAGAAAACCTGTCATTATGAAAAGGAGAATGTAAAAGAAGATTTCATCACAAGGAGAGATTGTGAGAAAATAAAAATAATGAACCCAATGTTAGGTCATAACGAATGGACTGTGAAAATTTTCATTGTGAAATTCAACTTACTAAACAATGGTTATGACCCTTGTGGGGGCACATTAAATAGTGTGACAAATTAAAAAGACCTAATTGTATTTATGTTTAAAAAATTAAACCTAATTAAATGAAAAATTAAACCAAATAAGCAACTCACTCAGGTAGACTGTGCATATTTTTCCATTCAACACGAATTGATTTACATGCATGCCCATTAATGATGACTATCCTACCATTTTTGGCAAAAGTGGCTAATCAACCGCAATGCACTATAATAATTCATGATTTTTCAAGATGTTCAACTTGATTACCTCGTCCATTTTGACTGAAAATTTGATCAATATTATTAAAGATCCCTAGGTGCTAAAATGGCATGTCTCTTTTAACTAATTTAATTGATTAAAATGACCTTTTTGAATACTAATCAATGTAACATATAGTCAAATATGACAAATGTAATTTTTTAAAACAATGGTTTTATCAAATGAAACATGGAATCAAATAAAACATGTAGTCAAATAGGACAAAATATGAATAGTGTTAATAAAAAAGGACACAAATGTAATCAAATGGAACATGTAATCAAATAGGACATGTAGTTATAACATTTGAAAAATATATTACATGAATATTTGTAGGTTGTGTGTAGGTTTTAAATAGGTAGGGAGGTAGGAAACTACAGTATGGTGGGTATGTAGGAAGTTTATATGGTAAAACACGTAGTTATACAAGTAGTTTAAAATTTTAACATTTAATGTGGTCCTAGGGTTACCTTTCAAGAAGGTTTGCATTATAGGAGGAGATGAGGATGATTTTAAATAAGCACATAGTTTATTTACAAACCTAATAGACTAATGGAGATCCTTGCAAGAAAACAAAACAATTTTACAATTTTACAAAAGAAACTAGATGAGGTGAAGACCATAGAAACAAAGTGCGAAAAACCTTGGGTTTAACTAATTGACCTTAGTAGTAGAAAGTATGGGAAAATGCTTACTAAATTGGTAAAAAAATTGAATATTATTTGAAGGGCATCACAAATTTGTTCATCTAGATCATTGAAAAATAAACTGCTAGGGTTGTAATTTATGAAAAGGAACATAATCTGGTGTTAGAAAAGCTAAAGTCAATGGTTGATGAATTATATGTGTTAAACTATGAAACATCTCAAGGTTTGGACATCCAATTTATTACACCAAATCCACCTCATGTATTGTGTTCATTGTTATGGTGTGCTTTGTAATTGTTTTCACATGTCTATCAAGTGTGAACAAAATATTAGTATGTTGTTTTTTGTGCTTTCAAACTCATGGTCATGTTTTTTATCCTTGTGTTTTAAAGTTCATGGTCATGCCATGGGCTCTTGAAGATCCTTGTGTTTTCAAGTTCATAGTTATGCTCTAAGTTTTCATTTACTCTTCATCAAATTCTCAAGTTTATGGTCATGCTTTGGGTCTTCATTTCCTCTTGGTGCTCTCAAGTTCACGATTGTGCTCTCTATTCTTCGGCAAACTTATCCTCAGGTGGTACCATTAGGAACATCACACCCTAAATTTTGAAACCCATCCAACTTCAAGATGACATAGGACTCACATAAAAAAAGCTTTTCATTCCAAAAAAATTATCAAAAGGTTACCCAAGTCATGTAGAATTCAAAAATCAAATTAATTTTACAAAAAATGTGTTTTGATGTGAAAAATGAATGCATAAGAAAAAAGTTTCAAGAATGTCACACAAGGGATTTTTTTGATCAAGAACACAAAAGGAATCTTTTTCTTTTTTTAAATTCTTGGATGTTAATTTTTAAGAATACTTCAAATGTCATTTTACTTATGTCTTTTATAGATAATTGATTGAATCAAATCTCATTTAATTATGAATTTTTGAAGTCAAGATTGTGAAGTCCTAAAGGGCCATTGATGTCAAGAACACAAATGAACACTATTTTCACCTTTTGTTGTTTTAAAGACTAATTTGGATCATTCCCTTGTGCATGTACTAAGTAAACAAGAAAAAAATATCCAATGTGTAAGTGTAAGGACAGTTAAAAGAAAAAAGTTAGGAATTGGTCAAAAATGGGTCAAGAATGGTTCAAGAATCAAAATGTTAATGCATATTATAGGTTTTTGAGTGTTCATTATTTTTCATGAATGTGTGCATAGGTGGGGAAAAGATAGCCCACCTAATCCAATCAAATAAACCAATGTATTAATAGATGGAATTTTATTTCTTAAATTGGGTCCAACTTTCCTATGATTTTGGCAAAGTGGTTCCTAGTGGTACCACCCAAAGAAAAGTTTGCCAATGTGTTGAACAGTACATGTCACGTTTTTTTGTTGCACCTTTAGTTACTACTTACAAGTATATTTTTTTGAATTTGCTTCCAATACATATTGTAATCTAAGTTGCAATCAAACACTACTTTGAATCCATAAAATTTTTGGTTTACAATTTGTAAATCTAAGGTGGATTTACAAGCATGAGTTGACTAGTGACCATCTACAAGAAAAATTCACCAAGTTTATCACTATGGTGTCTCTATAATTCTCAATGATAACATTAAAATATTTTCATATTTTGTTTTTCATATCATCAAATTGAACCTTGACATTGTCCTCCCAAAAACACCATCACATTTTTATTGGTGACAAGAAATTTTCATAATTTTAAAATTTGTTTTAATTTTTTTGATGTGGTTATACCAATTTATTTATTCTTTTCGTATTCAACATTCTCATTTTGTACAAGTAGAAATTTTTCTTTAACAAAACACAATATTTTTACATTAAATTTTTTTCTCAAATTTTTTTCCACAAATTTTTTTAAAAATCACCACACAAAAAAAAACCATTGGTTCATATATAGATGTTCATGTTTGTTGTGTGAAGTTATTTTCAAGTTGGAACTAAATGTTTTTAACACCAAACTTGAATCAAGAAAAACTATTTTTTAGATAAGTACATTAAAAAAAATTAATGCCAAAAAATTCTTGGAACATTTATTCTTCCCAAAAACATTGCAAATTTTGGTTGACTTTCTATGTTGAAAATTTGTGTCATTAAACATTTTTAGGTTGAAGTTCAACATTTGAATTTGAATCTTGATAATATTTTGGTGTGACCATTTGATAATGTCTAGGTTTTTTATGTTATTTGAATACATTTTAGCAAGGATGTTTAAGTCAAATTCATTTTTAAATATACATTGGTTGGGCAAAAAACAAATTTGCTTTTTTGAACAATGCCCAAAATGTGTCCATGCTAATTAAATGACACTATGATTGCCCAAAGTTGAAAGGATTGTATCTTGAAATATCATGTGAAAGGTTGTTTGGATATTTGTCATGCATTGGGACTAAGGATTGCAAAACCCATAATGTTATGAAAACTTTAATTAGTTTTTTGGTATTTGGTGCAAATACTAAAAACAAAAACAATACTATGTCTATGTAACCATACTGCACATTCTTGATTTATAAATTGTTTCATTTAAATGTAATCATAGTGCAAATCATATCACATGTTCATTTATTCAAGCAATTACATTTTCACTTTGTCATGTATTGTTTCATTCAATCAATCAGATTGTCAAAATTGAGTTGTCAATTTTGCAAGTCTCCTTTCAGTTGTGTATTATTTCATTCAAGCAATCACATCTTTGCTTTGTCATATATTGTTTCATTCAATCAAACACTTCATCACATATATTGCTTCTCATTCAATCAATCACATTATCACTTGAATTATTAATTTTGTAATCTTCCATCCAATCTTGTCATGCAATTCTTCTTTCAATCAATGACATTGTCATTTCATCTATATTTTGTAAGTTTATATGATATCTTATGATGTCTTACTTCATTCAAATACTCTAAAATCACATTTTCATTTAGACTACCAATTTTGTAATTTTCCATCCAATCTAATTAAGTATTACTTCATTTATTCAAGCACATTCATAATTGCAACTATACCACTTAGGTAGTCTTATATTCAATGTTGTTGTTCTTAATCAATCACATGAATCACTTGTTATATTAGATACATAAAATAAATTTTGAATATTTAGTAAACATGGATATATTTACTTTAAGACTTGGGTTTTGGTATTTTTTCCTCCCCTAAACTTTGAATTAATTTTTAAACGATTTATCCAATGTGGATATTTCTAAAGTTCAACAAGTAATTGTACCTCAAGAAACATAATTGTCATGAATGACATCACAACGTCATAGCCAACATAATTGCCAGCATCATCATCAACATCACCATTAATATCACCATGCACAGAATTCATCATGAATGTTCACCTTTCATGCTTTCATCTATTGTACATTCATAATGTTAGTTTTTTTCCAAAAAGACTCCTTAAGATGTTTTCACACATTTTGAAATATTTGGAAGCATCTTTGAAAGTAGGTTCAAAGCCAAACCCTAATAGTTGGCAAATCTTTATCAGTCACCTTATACTCCCTTTAGTTATTACTAGTAACACTATTAGATAATGTTTTAACTTGGACCCATCAAATTCCAAAACTAAAACTAACAAAGATTCTTAAATTGCTCCATTACCCTCCATAATAATATTTAGAAGAAAAGATTTATTATTATGAAGAAAACATAGTTGATAGCCATATAACCACTACTATAATACCCATGTTGAACATTATATTCCTAATGTTATATTCAATTGAAAAAAATGAATTTATTGTATTGGACTAATTTTGAAATTTGATCATTGGGAAAAACAATCTTAAAATGGTGACAACCTTCATGACAACTTTTAATGAAACCAACATTTTTCATGATGATGAACAAGGCTAAAAGATAAACATGAAAACTTTAATGTATAGTCATGGTTAATTGCAAAGTGCATTACCAATAAAAACATTTTTGTAAAAGGTAAAAAATTGTTGCATGCAATGCACATCATCACAAGATGGAAAGACATATGTTGTATCAAAAACATAATAATAACATGTTTCACATTGCTATCATTTTTGTGAATATCCATTAAAGGTGTGGGGCACTAATGAATGTTCTTTTCCATCATTAAAACATGATAGAATAAAGCAAGAAATAATAATCAAATGTACATATATTAACATGAAACCTAATGAATATTGTGTTGAAAATCAAAATTACAAATAAACTAATATGAAATTTCATTATAGTTATAAAATTTTAACTAACATTTTTTTCTAATTTTTTTATTTTTCTATTTTTAATTTAACAATGGTTGTAATCAAAATTTAAAATATTAAAAATAAATTTCCATTATAATCATGATTTATTAAATAAATAAAAATAAATTTCAACTTATTTTTTTTAATATTTTAATCAACACCAATTATCAAAATTAAAAACATACTTATTCAAACTAACATTGAAAATTAAATATCTTTCAAAACATTTTATCAAAATTAATCTTTGCATATTGATGAAATTTTGCACCCCAAAAAACATGGTGAGAAGTGACATCTAACAATGTTTTTAATATGAATTATACATGTGACTTAAGGGTGGACATTATATTTTGCTTTTTCTAACCATGCTCTCTAGGATATGCTTAACCTAGGGATGTCCTTTTTAGAAACCCTACAACCTACCAAACATCTTGAATTTGAACATCCTTTGTAAAAATTTGGATCAATAGGGCATTTTGGTTCAATGGCAACCCAATTAAAGTTGTTTTCAACAACTAAAACACAAGAGGATGCTAAGGATTGACAAAAGAGTGAAAACATGGTAAAGTATGCCAATGAAGGATAAAAAAACATTTGTGAAAAATATTCATAAATTAAGTTTTAATACATTGAACTCATGAATATTTTTTATTTTAATGATCACTAAGAGGAAGATTTTTGACTTCCTTGCATAATATTGAAAATATGCATGTTTTAATATGCATTTAAATACAATTTTAAAAATACAAATATAAGGAAATAAGTATCCCGCTCTTGCTTTAAATATATAAAAATATGATGAAAGTACAATTGTAATTAGATTTTTTATATTTTCAAACGAATAAAGCACTAATATGTATCAATGTGTTTTTTTTTATTTATATTATAGTCATAATTTATCAAAATTTTAATGTAAAAGTATTTTGAAAAGTTTAAAAATTCAACTAATTTAAAACATATTTTTCATCCATTCTTCTTATATTAAAATTCCTCACACTTTATGTGTAACTTATTACGAACTCAATGGAGTGCACCAATGCTTCATATTGAAAGTTTAAAAAGTTTTGAATAAGTTACTCATGCTTATGCCATAAATGTCACTGTGACTACATGTGGGACTATTTTTTTAACATATTTTATCATGCTTTCATCGAAAAATGACAAAAAATAATAATAATATGGGAACACCAATGAGGAACAACAAACCAATGATGGGGAACAACATTACATATAGTAATGGACGTCGTGAAGCATCAATTCTTCCATTTGTCTCATCATCCATCCGTCCATCCATCTGATCATCCATCCATCCTGTCATGGTCTATTTACTCTGACAGGGCGAAGAAATAGTGGAATATAGACGCGGCATGGCAGACAGGGCGAAGAAATAGTGGAATATAGATGCGGCATGGCAGAAAATAATATATATTAGTGTTGTAAAAAAATTTTAAAAAAATTAATTTTTTATTTTGGGGTTTTCGGACTTAGGTACACTCATCTTGTCTCTTTCTCAAATTGAAAGAGTTGGGTTGGGCTTCTTCTCTTTTTTTTTGAAATTTTATTTAGAATATTGGAAATTTTCAATGCTTTTTACATTGTCATAATTTTTTATTATAATTCAATGGATGCCAGAGCGAGCAGCCGTTAAGCACACTTTTATTAGATATTGGCAATTTCAAGGCTTGCATTTGCCATAATAATAATGGCAATGGATGTCAGTTGCCATTTTAGCACACAAAC
>Ga0116227_10005674_pt1 | contig 26092 bp, 19 predicted proteins | sample S1TSphgellanicum_FD_89693 | JGI IMG/M metagenome (GOLD analysis project Ga0116227, IMG submission 89693) | Host-associated microbial communities from peat moss isolated from Minnesota, USA - S1T2_Fb - Sphagnum magellanicum MG | ecosystem: Host-associated > Plants > Peat moss > Unclassified...
AAAGGACAATTGCACATATTCTGAACATCATATGCTCTGTTTATTTCACTCATGTTTTGCTAGGTCTCAAGTATGGGAGAGGGTTAACACCAACTGCAAAAGTTTCCAACAGGAATATCTATGAGATTGCAGAGAAGACTCTACAATAACACTTCATAAAGCAATCATTTTGTCAGCTCTGGTCAGACCAACACCTTCAACATGAATGTCAGCGATTGGCTGCCATTGCTCACCACTGACATCATCAGCTCCCACCAGTGGGAATAGAGGAGTGGAGTGATAATCTGCTCATTATTAGGGCAAAATTATATAAAGAATCTTCATCCTGAATTTCTAATGCATTTCTCAAAGCAACAAGAAGACTCAAGTAACGGCATCAGCAAGCACTCAAGCAGCAAACCTAATTTAAGTCAACAAAATCCTCATCCAAACTGCACCAAGCTTGCTGGTGAGGATAATCTCCATTTCATTTTTGCTCGCCCCTGTACAGCAAAGCATCAAAGCCTAACACATATTATTGGATCATAAAATTGGTAAGTACTGCAAGAACAGAGCACACTAAGGCAGTTTGCTTACCTACTCAACATGCAAGGCCTTTTGCTTGAATAACCAAAGAGATTCCCTTACAACATGGAGAGCAAGTCTGCTCTCCACCACACCTCCTGCAAACCTGCATGAATCCATACTGAAGGCATGTTAGATTCTAAAATGCCCCCCCCCCCCCCCCCAAAAAAAGAGCATCATCCAAAAGGAATAGCTGGAAAATCAAACCCAGATCACCTGCCTCCTGCTACGGCAGCCACAAGTGAAGTTCAATCCTGATTGTCCAGTGACTACTGATTTAAGCACTTCACCAGAGAAGAGTCCGACAGAGATCTGAAAAGTGATTTCCTTCTCCAGCGCCTTAATTGTGTGCCTGGACAGCACAGAGAATCTATGCAGAAAACATCAGCATGAAAACAGGATGGACAAGATCCTGAGACCGAATGGCACCAAAACTTCTGCTTTAAGAAGCCTACAAGCATGTCATTGGACATTAGAGCCTCTGATGACGGGCAATATGCGTTCTGAAGCATCAAGGCATTGTACATTCACCGTCGCGCCCGTTCTTTGCTTCTGCATCATGCCCCGGTTTCTCACAAAAATCTCCCGACGGCATGAAAAGTTGGAGAGCAAAATGATAAAAAACTGACACGCAAGAAGAGACCTCCTCACACAGAGAGAAAGCACACCGCGTAAAACATAAGTAGTGTTGTACATCCCCTCATCCAAGGAAGAAAGAACTCTCCTCTCTACCACCACCGTAAAAGATGCAAATCAAGAATACATATTACTCAGCAATCATCTTTCCGAAGAATGACTAGGCCAGCGGTGCGTCAACAACATGTCACACAACGCCAAAATAAGCAGATTACGGAAGGAAACGAGTGAGAGACAGAGAGATTTCCAGTAAGGCAAGAAACACACACACAAAGGCATGCAATACCAGCAAACTTTTCATATTTCATCGCGTTTCCAACGCTGCGGTCAAACAGACGGAGACAGAAAGAGCGGGCACATACTCTGCACATCGACGTAGGCACGACTACACTTTCCGGTTCCTCTCTTCCCCTCTTGCCCTCTCCACAATCACAGCAAACAGCAGCATCGCCAAGGCAAGAACAACATCGTCGTCGTCGGTACGTTTTGGTTTTTGGTTTTTTTTTTTTTTTTTGGAAAAAATCTAAAAAATTCGCCTTCCTCCTCCGCTACGAAAACCAAGGGGAAACAGATCCAAAAAACACCGGAGTCAATAAACACCGGAGTCGCCAGAGAGCTCCTCGTCCGACTCCGACGCATCCGAGCTTCCGGATGCTCCGCGGCACTAACCAAGACAACGGGAAGAGCACAGCGAAGAAGAAGAAGAACAGAGAGGCAGAAAGAAAGACAGAAAGAAAGAAAGGAAGTCCAATATAAAAAAATAAAGAAATAAATTGCACTACAGTCCACCACCACAGAAAAAACAAATAATTAATTTGAAAAGACAATCGCCATTAGGGTATCAAATGAGACCCAAATGTGCCAATTTATGTTTTTTTAATAAAAAATTCACCCATCTTTTATCTTACCATGCCTAAAACTTTCAGTGAATATTAAATCGGGAAAAGTTTTAGAAATATCTTTTCCTAAGTGAAATTTCGACTAATCTTGCTAAATTTTTGGAAAAAACTTCACCAATAATTTAATACCACAATTTTTCTTAATTTTAAAATTTAAAGGCCCACAATACAATAGGAGTCAGGACAACCAATGATAACAAGAGTATAAACTAAAATAAGCGGTATTATAAGTTACATTATATATATTGATATTATTAGTATTAACTTTAATAGCACTAAATATCAATTTGACTAGTGTGGGCTGTGCCGTTGGCCCAAGTGTGAACCCATTACAAAATAGGGAAACTCTACATGTGAATATTGTTTTGCAATGTATGTATCGATCTTTTGAACTGCCAAATATAAAAGGAAATCATGCTTGAATTGAGTGGTAAGCCTTGGAGTGTTACCAGGTTCTCAACTGAATTTTCCTTCCAAAACCTGGTTTTTTGAAATTTATTTGAATTTTCAACAGCAGAAATCACTTAAAAATCAATATCTCCCACATTCTGAATCCAAATCTGACCAAATAAATTCCATTAAATCATCAAGATCTTTCCACCAACACCAAAGGCACATTCCAATCCCTCCGAAATTTTCAGCTACTATTTAATTTAATTTTCAATAGAAATTATTTAATATTCAAGAACTTTTTGCACAGCAAGTCCAAACGGCGTGGAACCAAGCCCATGCACCCCCTCCCCATCCAGAGCTTTCCAAAGACAACAAGAACGTGAAGACCTGAAGCATCCCAGTTTGTTGGTAGATCTCATAACTACAAAACAAAACAAACTACCTTCCTTCATAGATAGATAATACTACTAAATGAACCAGATTAGCATTAATAATAATAATTCAAAATTCACCAGCTCTTTGTTTCAGCATCCTTGGGCCATACTTACAAGTTACAAATTACAAAGGACTCAATAGGTACCAATAACAATAAAAATAGAATTAAACAATTTCAGTATTAGTATTCATATTTAATAGCACTAAATAATGATATCAATAATACTACTACCTATATAATGATATCTGTATTATTAATAGCATTTAATTCATTGAATTGGTGGGGGGGTTGTTTGTTTGTTGGGGTCATTTGTGCATAGCTGTTGTCCAACTACCCGGACTTCTTTCTTTTGTGCTTGTTCCTTGTGAATATCCGGACACAAAGAGTAGTAGGCAAACATGCCCCCTGACCCAACCTGATCATTTTCAATTTCTGTAGTCTGTAGTATGCAGTGCGAGGGACAGATGTGTGTAGTACGTACATGCCTTTGATGCCCACCTTTGTTTATTTTGTGAACAAAAAGAATTGTGAAAGTTTCTTGGACTAGGTAACCAGCCAGGGGACACTGGCTACCGGATATAGTTGAGGCAAGGGAGCATCAAGACTATATATCTGGTAGCCCGTGTCGAGATATATAGCTATATCAGTCCTCTTCACAGCCAACATAAAGGGCTCTTTTGGATGAAAAAAAATTATTTCATCTACACTCAAGAAGGAGGTTATAGGTTATGAGAAAGAACGCTCAACTCAAGGATGAATTAGAAGGTGACACATCCACAGATTTGCCTTCCCCTTCATTATGTGGCTCAATATTGGATTCAGAAGAATTTTTGAACATCCTAGACAAAAAAAAAATTTGGGGTGAAATTTTGCCACTTGCCAACAAAAGAAAAGGGCTGTGGTGATGGGCAGCCCCAAAAGGATTTCATTGAAAACATTGACCAAAGTCACCATATGGCAAGTATAAACTAGAAACCTGATATTGTATTAGTATATGGGAAGTACATACCTGGTATTGGTATAAAGCCCATAATTCGTACCCGGAGGGTATGAACTTATACCCATACTTGTACCGATGCCACATACCCAGGTTGCACCCCATAGACCTGTACAACAACACAGGTTCAAAGGTTAAAATCAGGGGTTTTTTCTCTTTCTTTTCACTTTTGTCACTTACGTGCACCAGCAATCATCCAGAAGAGGGATGAGCCATATTTGGCTAGAGGCCAGACAGGAAAGTAGAAAAATTTAAGAATCTTGCTTTATTGTGGCGACCTCCACAAACTTGGTGTCTAAACATGGTGACTTCTGAAAAAAAAATTCGCTCAAAATATGGCGATTTTTTCTCATTTTTATATTTAAAAACTACCTTTGTGTACAATTCTCATGGGAATATTTTCTGGGTTGCCACAGTGCAAAATTTTGCTTCCAAAAAAAAACACTGGTTAAAATAGTAAAATGTTGTTCCACGAACTTCCCTACTTAAAACTAAACTAAAATTCAAGTAAAGACGTTCTGAACATCTCTTAAAAATGGGGAGCAAACAAAAAATTTACCTTCTGTCATCTCTCTTTGTTAACAGGGAAGCAGCAGTGAAATCGTACATTTTGTTAGTGTTTTGTTTGAACTCAAATGTCTATTGGAACGGTGCCCAAATCATACATTTTGTTAGTGTTCTGCTTGAACTGAAACACCAATTGAAGAGGTGCCATGATCGTGACTGACTCGTGGGAATTCTTGATATGCACTGTGAGTTTATAGGTAGAGAAAGAGAACTTCAACAAATGAATCCAATGACAATATCAACTATATTTGTGGCTTCCACATAAAATATAAAAATACTTTTTGTCATGTGCTTTTGCCATTCACAAATGCTTCAATGAACAATGACACACTACCCATGGAATTGAACCTCACAACAAAACATTACATCTAAACCATGTTTAAATTTCAATTCACATGAGGTTAAAAGGAGTTGAATTCAACACTTCTGATTATAATGTTCATTGATGCATTCCAAACTCATCCCAAAGTTCTTGAGATGAACTTTTGAAGTGGTACCAATGGAAAAAGAAAAAGGCAAGAAAATTGGGGCATGTTTTTTAACTTTGTGCTTTAGGAAAAAAGGAGATGTGTGGGAGTTCTCAGATGGTGACTAAAACAAGGTGACAAGTTCACAAGCATTTTTTGATTAATTCATGTGCACAAGTCAAACAATGCAAGTGGTTAATTTAAATAAAACTAAATCTGGATCACAAACAAATTGTTTTGAACTCATTACATTCACATGACTCAAACTTTACAAGGAAACCATCATCTTCCTCCCTATCATACATTATAAATTTTGCCATGGAAATTACTTTGAAATGGTTATATTGTTTATGACTCCCAAGTGAGAATCCCAAAAAAATTAAAATATGAATTTCATAATTTTATAAAATCTTGATTTTTTTATATGAAATTCAATTGAAGAGCTTCAAACTATAAAGTTGTAATTCTCAACATGAGCTTTTCAACATCATGTTGCATGCCTCAAGCAAAGGTCATTTAACTCATATTTCTTGGTTTATAATATTTAAGAATCAGATTGTGAATTTGACTCCCCATTTCTTGTGTTTGTAACTTCTAACTCACAATTTCAAATGAGAAATGCAAATTCACTTTCAATAATTATGCTTTGAGAGCATTTCAATTATATAAAAACCTTTTGATTTGGACAAGGTCTATCACTTGCACTTTTGTTCCTATTTTTGAAAGTCTTGTGTATCAACTTCCTTTTGATTTTCACAATGTGTTTAGGTGCCTTTAGTTTATTCTTAACTTGTTTTTTCTTTCCCTTCTTCTAACCTTGATCATGAATCCAAGGGTTAAGTTATGGCATTCATGAAATTTGACATTCGAAATAAAAATCACATGTTAATTTGTAATAACCCAATTAACAACACTTAGTTCAATATTGTCCAATGAATGGGATTGGGTAAACATCACCTACTACATTGCATTAGAGCAATGTTAGGTTGGGAAATTTAACCATGTGGGGCCAATATTTAGGCAATCTTTTTCACAAAGTGTGGAGATGGTTGCATGGGATTTTTTTTGACAAAATGTTTTTTAGATCTTCATGGATGTGTTTGCTAAACACACCATTGAAAATGCTTTATTATTAAGTGTAGTCATGCTAATATGTACCAAAATAGCAATAATCACTATTTAATTTTGTGTCTTTAGCATCTTGAAAAAATAAAATTACAATAGGAATTATTTTAATACAATGTTATTTTTATATATTGTTGTACATGTTCTAAATTTTGAAATCAATCTAATGAATAAAAAGTATCCAAACACACTTTGAAAATCTTTGTGTCCAATGTTTTGAAACAAAAAAACACATTTACTTCTTGAAATATTGTTGACAAAATCTTAACACAAATCTTAAGATAATAATGATTTTTTTAAAAAAAATTGAATATCAAAAAGTTTTTTTATAAAATATTTTAAGAATAAGTGCAAAATTAAACAATCATCATAGGAGGAAAGTGTGACTCCTATTACCCCATTTGCACCCGTTATGCATCCAATCAAAAAATATTTAAATATCTGCCTTTCAAATTTGACATTTGAAAAAAAAAGGTCACATATGACCTTATAGATTTTAAAGGCAAATGTTTATCTAGAAAAAAAACTTGGCTTGAAGTTTTGATCGACCTACACAAAATGACTGCAATAAAAAATCAAAGATTCTTTATATGTAAATTGATTTTTTTGTTTTCTATACATACTTTTAAAGATTTTTTTTAGCGTTGGTAGGTTTAGGGTACAAGGTTTGTTTTTTTGACCAATTTACAGTTCAGTTTTGGGGAGTTTAGATTGCAAGTTCCAAATTTTGTTGAAACCTGATTTGGATCTAGAGTGTGCAATTTTCTTCTTGTAGAAATTGAAACCCAAACCTGGATCAAGTTGTCTTTTTTTTAAAAAACAAGTTAAGATGTCTTAATCATATAAGGACAATTTTCTCTAAAAGGTAATAGTCAAGCCTTGATTCTTAAATAAATTATTAATTTTAATTAGTTTCACATAACAATTAATACACAATATTTTATCTTGAGCATTGTGTGATAATTGAACAAATTTGATCATTAAAAAAACATAAAAATAGTTGGGTGCAATGTAGATGGAATTGAACACAATCTTGAACTCATCTAGGCTCCAAATTTTTAAGAAATAAATCAAAAGTACGATGTTAAAAATAGCAAACTCCATTTCAACTAATTAAAAATATTACAAATATACCAAGCTCAGACTAAATCGGCATCTCTGAGTTCAAATCTAACATTTTGCGGGCTTAATATGGCCACTAAGAGGCCTTCCCCAAAAAGATGAAGGTACCAATGTGGGTGCTAAGTTAGCCGTGGCCCACTTCACCCTACCGTGCTCTGGATAAGTGATCTTTACATCCCTTCATGTACATGGCCTTTTGAGGGGTCCCACAGTCGCCATTTGACTCATCTTTGAGTTCAACCCTATGTAGTATATATAGGGCTATGGACGCCCTTTGAAAGTTTGGTGCCCATGTTGGCAATTTTATGGTCTTTGGGCACTACATGAATGTCCCCAAAGAAGGCGATTTCAACTTATGGGGGCCACCATGGCCATTTTATGGGGGCTTCAGAGACCAACTTATGAATGTGTATCAACTATGAACCCCACTACGGCCCCCACAACACTAATACTTAAATCAAGTCAAAACACTACCTAATAATCCCATGAGGGTATTCAGAAAGAATTTGCTTTTGTCTTCCGTGTGATGGTTCCGGCCCTTGGTTTCTATTTGATTTTTTTGCCCACGTTCAGAAAGAGGCTCGTTACTAGCTATATAGAACATTGCATGCCTTTGGATCAGGTGGGGGCATTCCCAAAGCAACGGGCCTACGAAGAGGTACCAAGTAGGTGAGTAGGCCTCACATTTTGGGCATGTTGCCCACCCAACAGCCTTAGCCCCTATAAAGAACAATGCAAACCTTATTACAAGCCTAAGTGTATGGAGACAATGGAATGGTACAAGTGGGAGGGAACTTATCTCTATTCTATTTGGGAACAAGAGTACCCAAATAATATTTTCCCAAGGTAATATAAGTTTAGGAATTATTTCATTTTCTCTTGTTTTTATATTGGATGGGATGATGGGTGTGCTATATAATATTGCTTGGAGATTTCAAAATATTGCCTTGGGCATCAAATTAGATCTCCAAAAGGGAAGTAGATCCGGGATATAGGGAGATGTGGCTAAGTTATCAGAAAAGGAATGTGGCACCACGACAGTAGTACTTGGCAAAAGTCCTGCTTCCGAGCAAGAGGAAGGGGGCCCTCACCCCCAACACCCCTATATCACATAAGTGGGTGATTTTTTGGGGGCGAATTTTAGCACTGTGGCAACCAAAAAAACCCAATGCGAAATGTACAAAGGCTTTTTTCTGGCGAAAATTTTACAAAAGTCGTAATATTTTGAGGAAAGAAAGCCCACATTTCGCCATATTTAGGCAGCATTCTAAAAAAAGTTATGTTCTACTTTACTGTCTGGCCTCTTCCTCTTGTGGATGATCAGTAGTCCACCTACTTGACAAAATTGGGGGAAATTTTCCTTTAAAAAAATTGATCAAAATTTTTTAATTATTTATTTATAGAATTAAATTTAAATTATTTTTATTTTAATAATATATATTTATTATTGTTTACAGAATTGTTCAAAGGATTTGGAGTGCGGAGACAACATGCAGAGCATGAGCATATTTTTTGTTGGGATGCAGTTGAATAGAGAAGGTGGCCAAAGTCTTTTTCAGGCAACTAATTGTGACTGCAACTAAATGTAGCCTCTTGTCCTGGAGCCTGTAAGACCTGGCCACTGAATTTGTTTTTGGCATACAAGTCCCATCGCCCAAGTGGGCCTTAATATTTATTGTAGGTATTGTTGTATCAACTCCCCCATCTAAGTTAGTTCATCGATTCAATGACACAACTTCAATTACATTATTGTCCTCATGGGGTTTACTTGAATTGTTTGTTGCTTTTGGCATGAAAGTCCCATGACCCAAGTGGACCTTGATGTTGTTGTAGGTGTTGTTGTATCCACCACTCCTTCATCTAGTAAAATCCATTTAATAACACAACATGAATGTTAGCATTTTCCTCATGGGGTTTACTTTTTTGTAGTGCCAATTGCCCCCGCCCATCAAAGTTGAAATTGTAGATACCAAACACTAAAACCATGATTGATCCTTTGTAGAAATACTTTTCATTCAACTAAACGGGATGATGCTTTGGGTTAAAGACTTTGACTTCCTTAACAAGTGTCCAACAAATTTTCATGAGATCAAAATGCTTTGAACAAAGACACACATGCAAATATAATAATAATAATAGTAATGCTTTTTGGGCCAAAGAAAGAGGTTGTGTTGCTATAAGCCTCCATCATTATGTTGACTATAAGAAAAGGCTGAAAGTAAAAGAAAAGCCTAACCCTGAAGTGGGAAAGGCAATCTTGTTCACCTTCAAAAGGGCATGGGGATCATCATCACTGATCACGAGAGATTTTTAGAATATAAAATAACAAATGGAATGCACAAGAACCTGGCCCAGAGAGTTGTTTCCAAATTTCAAAAACAGATCCAAGACATAATTACACTAATGTCAATACTAAATATGTATCCACTATGAGGATTTGTGCTTTCAACCAGGCTAATAAGTGTTGCCAAAAAACAAGTGCCCGGGCCCTAGGCTGGTGGGTGGAGGCAAACCTTTGGGCGTAGAGGTTTTCTTCAGTGTTTTATATTTGTATTTGAGTCGTTATATTGAAATTGTAAGATTTGTTGATCATGAGGTGAAAGAGGCACCAGTAAAAAAATTGTCTTTTGCAACTTATCTTATGCAATTAAAAATGTCATATGTAACTTTTAAAATATATATATAATTTTTTTTTATATACAACATCTTTATGTTTATAAAAAAGTTGTAAATTTATTTTTTTTCCTTCATGAAGGGGTGAATTTTTATTTAACATCTATTTTGTGAAAAGGAGGGATTTTACACACACATAAGGAGACATGATTTCCCTCCCACTCTCTTAAGGAGTAGGCATGACATGACACGTTGAAAAAGGATGGGAACGTTATATGGATCTCCAAATCAACTGCAAAAGAAAACACAACATTGAGACCATGCCAATCACTCAAAGACCCAATTGTAAACCTCAAACCCAAAACTTTTTTCTTGTGAATCATAGAACAAGGGATTTCCTTAGAGAATTATTTACAATTTATGAAGCAAAAATTTAAACAGGTGAACAACATAATAGTATCTTAGTCATGTAAGAATGATCAAAGGAATTTAATGGAACCCATTGTGGTAGGTACAAAAATAGTTCAATCTACTATTTCAATAAACAAATGGAAATTAATGTGGACTAAATGATGTATTGAAGAAACAAGGTGTTTGACAGATTTGTAGAATGAAAAGTACAAATTTGAGTGTTCAACTCAAACTTGTCCCAAACTTCTATTCCAATGTTTTTACTCAAACCAAATCCATTCTTCAACTTGTTCAAAACAACAATTTTTTTGGTCCATCTACTCCTAGCAAAAGCAACAATATGAACAACACTTCATTTCTAGTTGTACTCTCCACAACATGAAAAAAGATATTAAAAAATACAAAAAACATTTTTGTGTTTGTGATGGAGGTGCCAATATTTTGGATTTGATGATGGAGTGAGTGCCTTTCAAGTTGTACCCATTAGGTCAAGTTCTATATGTTTACATTCTATTCTATTTGAAAGTAATTTACGAAAAGTTGAGAAAGTTACAATAAGTTTAAAATATTTTTGAAAATGTTCAAAAGATTTGGTGTCAAGTCACAAACAATAGGGTGGTTTCATACAATCTTGTTGGAAATGATATTATCCCATGCCTAGTTCTTCTTCACACCAACTAGGGGGGGTTTAGACCCCTAGTGGCTCATTACTACCTACAAGTCTAATTACTTATCTATTTGTGGTTTTTTATTTTATTGTTTATTTTGTTCATTTGGGAAGGACTTCTCCTCATATTGATGTTATGTACAAAGGAACACTTTGAGCAGAGGGTATTTTTTAATTTGAAGCTTTGAAACCAAGGGCAGTAACCCAAGACCCAATACTGAAATTAAAGAATGTCTCACACACGTAGGCCATTCCTTTACATAAAAAAACAAGTGAACATTTGTACATCTTTAGATTGTGTGGCACATTTTGCGATTTTTGTTTGAATTTTTATTCTCACTATTGTTTTCTATGTTTTTTTTTATTCATGGTGTTGTTTGCATGACATTTGTAATGGAATTGAGGAGCAAAGAGGAAGATGTTCACATGTAAGTTTTGCTTTTGATTCTACTTTCAAAGAAAATATTGTTGAGAATCTAAAAGTTTCAAAATAATGATATATAAACATCTTTGATAAAACAAAACTATAGACAATGGCTGAAGGGGGACGTCAAAGGAGCCATCACGTTGATGAATGGGCTCTCAAGGTTACAATATTAGTTTGTATGTGGAAGATTTGTTAGAGCAAGAGGATATTTAAGGCTTTGTTATTCTTGTCTATCCTTGAAATGAGAAAACCCAATAAGAAGTTCAACATATTCGCTGATCGTTCATTTTCAAAGGGCTAGGATTGTTAAATATGAGGCAATGATGTGTGCATTTGTCATTGGACTTAGGAAGCAACTGAAAATTATTCTAACACTAGACAAGGAGATTTTGGTTTTTGCTCAACCAATTTCTTAAGAAAATTTTCATAGTGGTTTAAATCATTGATTTGTATGGTGTTATGTTACACATAAGATTTCTTTATTTGTATAGGTACAAAAATGCATACTACAATAGAAGGAGATGTTTATACATATCATAGATACATTATTTTGAGGAAAGTACTTTGATATAACATTTATAGACTTTCTAAAAATTGGAAGGTCAATGTTATTCATTGTGATGTGCAAAATTTAAGTAAACCTATAGATTTCCTAGTGGTAGATGTCATTGAAACTTTCTAGAAACTTGTGGACAAAAACTTATTTGGGGTCCTAATGAAGTTGGACTTCATCCTCTTTTCCTTACATTGTTGAATAAATGGAGGGTTGGCTCTAATGTTTGGTTATCAAAGGGCCTTGTTGGCTGTAACATCTTTAGTGGGATAACAAAGAAAATGATTGTAGGAATTTTGGGATTGGAAAACAAGGTGATTAGTAACAAATTTGGTACGAGCACTAGGATAATTCATGTGCAAGAAGGATTTCTATTATTTTTGGACGAAAATTGGACATAGACATGAAAAGAATATGAGAAGTATTCAAAAGTGGACAAGATGTTGCATGATAAAGTTACTCAAAGGATCATCTTTGTTGAGAAGCACAATGGAGAACATTTAGATGTGTCCATGTTAATAGGAGGCACACTTGCTGCATTTTGTGACTACTTATCTTGGAACATTTCAAACAAAAATCTTTAATCTTTTTGAATTTTTTAATAATAAATTAAAATTTGCAATAAAATTTTAACAAAGATATTTCATTTTCAAATCTTTTCCAGTCATTAAACAAACATGTTTTTCTTTAAAAATTAGTTATAATGCTTTTAAAAAATTTAATATTTTTTTATTCATTAGATTGATTTCAAATTTATGCACATGAGGTAGCACTCCCATAACATTTTAAATCACTCAAAATGAATCATAGATGACGAAGGTCTAAAGAAGTGTTTGGTGCTAGGATAATGATCGGTGATGGGCAGTTTTATCCAATTTGATTTAATGCTTTCATTACGATTCTGTTTAAACTTGAAATAAAGACATAGCCATTGCATAATATGTGCCATGTAGGAGATTTTGCAATACTTTGCTAAATTCCTAAAGCCTAATTTGCATTGAACACAAAACAGTTTGTTGTATAGTAGAGTTATCTGTAAAGTCACTGATAGTGGGCACCAGAACCCGAATTTGGTCAAATTTCGGATTGAGATTTTTTTTCAAATGAGACCAAAAAACAAAGAGGCACAAAATAGGGCGTAAAACTCATTTACCACCAATTTTGGTACTAAAAAGGAGTTTCAAATTAGTTTTTAATTTGTTGTTTATCCCAGTGTATTGTGCTTTCATTGTCGTCTAATGATTCTCTCATGTAATGGACTTTTTTTTCTCAACCTTAACCTTCAAATCTTGGGAATTTCACCCTCAATATCAACTTTTCTTCTCCAAAATTTGGTTCACTTTACAGATACCTTTCATTGGGGATGACCGTCAATTGGGGTTAATGAGTGAAATTAAGGTTCAAAGGCATCAGACTGCTCAAATTGCTGCTGAGGAAACTGGCAACTCATTTTTCTTCCAAGCCATTTTCATTCCAAATCCCCAAAGCCTGCAACCCTAAGTTGCTCCTTAACAACTAGCGTAGTTGAAATTCAACAGAAATGTCAGACAGTCAACTAAAGCCAAAGCATCACTCAAACTGGTTGTTGGATGAGTTGATGAGCACCAAACAAACAATCACCAGACTTGAATTACAATGACCTCAAATTCTGAGATATCCTAAAACATCATGGTCATGACTCATTCATGCCATTCTTCTCTAATTCCTGTACATGCTTGATGTAGAAATTGGGTGTCTGACTAAATGCCCCAAAAAGGGTTGTATACATCTGTGGAGAACAAAATCTGCTGCATATTGTACACTGAATTGAGGCCCTAAATTTGATGAGCTGACAAAAATTGTCTACCAAAAGTTGTACCATCTTTGAGTAAGGGATGAATAGGTTTCATCCAGACATTGAGACAGAAGAAAATTCAGAGAAAATACAACCATGTCACTGACCCCACAGGCGGTGGTGGAGAGAAGTTGATAATTGGATGACTTCATTAGGGTGCACTAGCACTAGGCATACCCCAGCACAAACCACTGTCACAGTTGCCACTGCAGCCATCACGCGATATGTGCCCCAGCTCTGGTTACAACTTCCTCGTCTTTGCTTTGGTATTAGTGGCACAAGAGTGTCCCTGCCACTGTCTACTGTAATATGCACATCCTTCTTGCCAAATTTCTGACAAACCAGACATGGAAAAAGTCATTTTAGTGCCTGTCCCCATTTAAAACCATACAGATAGTTGGACATTCCACTTAAGTGGCACAAACAAATTACCAATACTGACAACACAGAGCAGGTTAGCTGACAGAAGCACAAGCCAGAGCTCATAGAGCTGCAAAACATACCCTATCTTTCTTGAAAGGGGGAAGAAGGTGAGCATTGTTCCATTCTAAAACCATTGTTGGAAGGACCATAAGTGCTTGTGGTGCATCCATGTCCCCCCTGAATGGATATGTTTTGTCCCCAACCTTAGTCACCTCAGGCAGCATCCCTTTCCTCCCAGCAGCTTGCAGAACATACTCTGCCAGACTATGCCATCCACAAGCTTTTGCATACAGGAAAAGATCCTGCAGTCTGCTACAGGCTCCAGAGTCTTGGCAGGAAGAGTCTCTAAGCATCCAGCACAAATCAAATACCAGATCCTGCTCACAGCCCCTACTGACTTCCAGCTCCAATCTTTCCAACTCAGAGCACAAGTTTCTATCACCTACCAGCACGGTCATAGAATTACTCGTCCTTCCCTCATTCTCCACCTGATCATCAAATCACACAAGTTGTTTTGGACACTTTGATTGTTAGAAAAGTCCACAATAGTATTGCCAGTCCCCATCATCCCACCAACACAAAATTCACATTCTGCCAGAGAAGGCAGACAAGATCACAGATGCACTTCATACATACTGAAACTTATCAACAAAAATTATCAATATGATTGCAGAGAGGTCACAAAAGAACGAAAGGGAACCAAACAATGTTGTGTCAGTTGTGGCCAACCCAAAAGAGTATGACAACCATGGTGTTGTCATACCATTGTGTCACTCACGAAGTATCATCAAACCATTACCTTCATCATGAATTGCATGACTAGCCATACAAATTTCCACTTCATCAGCTCCCAACAGTGGGTGTATATAAGTATCTATTAGTCTACTCAGAAGTTAGGAAAACAATTATCCAAAATTCCACATCCTTACTGTCTTTTGCATTTCCAGAGCAATGCTAATACTCAGCCATAATTTCAGCTAGCACTCAACATACAGGCAAATTCAACATTGAGTGAGCTGATGGCTTACCTCAATAAAGAGTGGTCCAACCTGGGAACAGTCCAAGGCAGGAATGATGATCTTCCACTCATCCTCCTCATTCTCATGGCAGGATTGCACAACATGAGCATTCAAATACTTCCCGCCAGCAGAAACCAGCAACCTGAAGACAAGCACAATTATGAAACCAAATCCTTTCTTTTCTTTCTGTTGCTCCAGTGAAATCAAAGGAATTATCAGAAAAAATGGAAAGATTTACTAGGAATTTTCAAGTCAGAATGGAGAATATTGCTCACCTAGTGTTTGGCTGTAGCAAGTTTTCTCCAGAGACAGTAAGTTGTCCTTCACTGGCAGCCTCAAAACAAATAGGTTGCACAGACTTCAGAACAGGCATGCAAGGCATGCATTCCTCCTTTCCACCACTTCTGTTCACTAGCTGCCCTGTGACCACAAGCACAAACTTGAACGACCATCGTGCAGATCATATTTCTTGACCAATATATACAGAAACCAGAATGGACAGATTAAACAGAGAGGAGTTTGTTCTTCACCATCCACAAAGTGCACAGTTTTCCAACCCAGTTTGGCTTTGAAATAGCCTTGGTCCCAAAACCCTGCCACACTCTGTGGGCCCTGAACCAGCTTTCTAACAGCACCTGCCCAGTCCACATAGAGCTTTACCAACACCCACCAAGTTCAGGTCAAACCTTCATGAAGCTGATATGCAACCTAATGGTACAAAAGTGTCATTGATAATTGCTTTGATAACAGCAGAAATTATGTAAAAGTTACCTCGTCCCACATTGACTGTGGCATTGCAATGAATAGAGTCAGGATTGTACATCCAGATCGTATGTAGCCTTCCAGCTCCACAGGCATGTTTGACAACCACTCAAGGATCTGTATATGCACCATTTGAACATTCTCATATCTTGACCCAATTCTTGTCTTCCCACATCATTCTGAATTTGATCCTAATCAGGATTTGCAAAGCCAGACCATCTAATTTTTTTTAGAAAATTAAAAAAATTAAATAATAAAATTTATTTTAAAAAAAGAAAATAATTAAAATAATTTTAAAATTTTAAAAAATTAAAAATTAAAAATTAAAAAAAAACCATCTTGCAGGCAAATAAGTTTGCCCCAGTTTTGCTAGAATTGCACACCCAGTGAAAGGTAGATCTATACCTGCTGCCTCAAGTTTCGAGGGAAGTCACCAGGGTTCCAGTCATACAGCTTAAATGAAATCTGACCTGATGGATACTGGACAAACATTTGCAGCGTGGATTAGAACCCCAGTACACTAAAGCTAAAAGATTAGCAACATGTACCAGATATAGATCCATTGTAGCGTACTTACCCGAGCAGTGTAAGTGCTAGATCTGTCATGCTCCCTTGTGGAGATTACAGTGGGTAAATCAGACATATGTGGCAGGTGGTTGACCTCATCAGGTGCTTCTTCCAATTGCAAGGCCAGCAATGAATCTTCATCAACTCCAACTTTTCTCACCCCAACTTCACCCTTTTCAACAGACTGTTCCTTTGGACCTGGGTCCCACAAATGTGCAGGTTGAATTGGAGTGAGAACCTGAGATTTAGGTGCATGGTGGTGCATGTGGTCAGGCACTGCAGCAACATTGTGAACATCTGTGGTTCAAGTTTAGATCACTAGTAGTCAACTCAATCCTCACCCACTGAAAATCACACATTTTGCAATAATCCACACTACCCTTGAGCAACTCAGACAGATCACTGCTTGCAAGTAGTCAGGAACCAATTCACACAGAGCACTCAGAGAGCTTACTCATAGTGTTTGAGGCATTAGGATTGGGAAGAGAAGGATGAGCCTCATCTGTTGTCTTCAATTGTTCCACCAGAAGAGGTATGGTGGGAGCTACTAAGCTGCAACTCTGGTCTGCATCTGACTGTACCTCACTGTCGACAGTAGCCTTCTCTTCAACCATGAACTTCCCATCCTTACCTGGTGAAACCACCACACAGCATATTAGCTATCATGTGAAGTGATGCGTAATTCGAGTTCAGCATCTGTATCCTTGAAACCATGAGACACTGACCTTCTTCAAGACTGGGATTGTCATTATCAATGGTTATTGTTGTTGTGTCCTCTCCAAATTCTTGCACCTTTCGTCGGCGTCTGTTGTTATGTCTCTCCAGCTTCTGCCGGCAGCTTCGCTTTTCCTCATCAAAGTCAGATAGCGCATGAAACCTGTAGATGGCAAGGCCACAATCAAGGCTCTATGAACTCCTTACCAAATACAGTTATTGTATGAAATATGAAGATGGCAGGAATGAGAAACAGAAGGAATAGGAACAGATTAAAGGCATTATACAAGGAAATATTCTACTTAGAAGCAAGAAGACTATGTTCTTCTTTAAGAGATGAGGTCAAATTTTTGAAAATAATGGTTGCACATTGCCACTTCTACCATGATGAGCCTTGATATACTCAAGAGTTAGAGGCAATTATCCATCAAATACGCAAGTAACATTTCCACAACCTACATAACCCTGGCACAAGATTCCTCCACTGCATAAGAGCACCATTTGGAGGAGAGGAGGAAGTGATATCAGCTTCAACTTATGCTCTATACAGGGTTTTGTCAATTCATGGCACAATCAGTGTACATCTATCACAGAATAACAGAATCCTTTGAATTGTTAGGTCTGTGCAGCTCCTGAGCCTAATCAGTGCTTCCACTCTAGGATCGCTCAATGGCCATCATCATAACTCCAAATTTGGCACAGGGGCAACAATATCTGCAGAAACTTATTTCTTTCTTGACTCTCTCAAATTTGTGGCTCCTAAATCCCTCACCTCCTGTTTTGTTCTAGAGCTCTTCTGATGTGAGCTTCTTTTGAGTTGGCATTCAGTCACTCACGTGGCAAGAATAATGGACAGCTTACTAAAATCAATGAAATTGCAGAGAAAAAGTCTCCACTACAATAATTTGCAAGTAACATGATGATGATGGTTGCAGGTCATAACCTTTATGAGAGTTGCTCACAAATATTCTCAGAGCATCTCTTCATCATGAATAGCAATGACCATCTGCCAAGAATACTGGACAGCTGCACACTACCTGCTTGTGATGATTGTAGCACATTCGCAAGTAATCAATGAGAAGGTATCAATCACAGCTTAGAAGACAAGCGACCAGATATGTGATTTAAACCAATTTGCAAACATACTTTGGCCTTCCAAAATCACCACCCAAATCACTTCTTCCTCAAGAATGCTTCTGTATCTTACATGACCCAGGAGGTTTTTCAGGGTCCTACATGACAGCTATAGAGCTCAGTGTTCACAGCTTTATGCTGAGAGCTTGCCTGAAGCTCATATGGGGCCCATGCTATCAATCTTTTCAGCCATGTCTTTGTCATGTCTTTTGAGCCTGGTTGTTGGACAGAGCCTTCTTTAACCATCAACAGCGTCTATGAGCACTGAGCATGTGAAGATGTGCACAAGTGGATGGCTGTGAAACTGCAACCCTACAAACTAAACCCTGCATTAGAAGCCTGGAGTCTTTCTAGGCTTGATAATCCTGTATTGACATTATAGGGAGAAGCAGAAGAAGAAGAAGAAGAAGAAGAAGAGGTATAGGAAGATGATGAGAAGGGAAAAAAACCAGTAGAACAAAGAGCAGCAAAACGTACCTGCCACACTGTTGGCAATATCTATGGAGACGCTGATGGAGCTTAACCGAGGTGGCATTTGCGCAGTGAAGACATACGCGGTGGCGCCGGTGATAGCTCTTGAGACTTGCTAAATCAGCACCACAAGCAGGTACCTGACAGCGAGCACTCAGCTTCACTCTCTTGCTGTGACTGCCGCCTCCTTCGTCTTCTTCATCCTCATTGTCGCTACATGCACAAGGCACTCTTCCTGCTAAGAAGTTCGGGCAATCCAGGCGAGGATCCCGGCGTTCCTCGTTCCCTGCTCTTTCAATTGAATCACTGTACAGCGGTTTTGTTTTCGCGAACTGCTGCTGCTGCTGCTGCTGCTGCGTCTCCTCTTCCTCCTCCACCAGAATTCCAGGACCGGTATCGATGTATTCGAACTCCGCCCACGATTGTCCTACCGAGAATCCACAAGCTGCTGAATCTAGCAGGGCGTCTCCCACTACTCCTCCTCCATCGCTGGTATCCGCAACAGCAGGATTGACTAACAAAAGCAAACTGTCCCACTCCCATCCCATCATCGTCTCTACCGAGTGTCCCATCATAACACACCAAAAAAGCAAAAACCACCACGACCTCAATCCCGCCAATAACAACAACAATTACTTCTTCCAGCAGCCCCGTCCTCCCCCGAAAAACAAACCACCAAACAACCAAACAAAGCGATAATGAACCATCGAGGTTCCGTCACAAAATCTCTTGCATCTCTTGCATTCCTTGAGCTCCAAAGATATCGAAAGATTGCAAAATTTCCTGGCTGTCTGGATCTGCCACACGATCGCCGAGCGAAACGAATCTTCTCGGTCCTTGTGAGGATCGGAAGATCCTCTCGCACGCGAGTTTTTGCTTCCTGTGACCACATGGGAGGAAATGCGGGTGGCCAGCCAGCCACAACAACAGCGGCGGCCCTTCGAGTGTGGGTCCGGTCCTTCGAAGGCGGTCCGGTTTTGGGGGCTTTTGCTAAAAAGAAAAAAATTGTTATTGTCAAACTTGAGGCAAAAATTCACACCCCTCTTTCACACTTTGGAGTTTGAAGGATTGTGCATCTGGGAGGGCCCTTACAATTTGTAAAATACCTTAGCCATTGCCCTTGATAAAGGCCCTTCAGGACAAAGGGGTGTAATGGTTTGTCCAAACATGAGGAGATAAGGCCCTTGGATGGATGAGAGGTGCAAGGGCCACTCCAAATATGAGGGGTAATAAGTGTAAGGTAAAACTCAAGGCCATCAACTTTAATTGGAATGAGGACCCCTGCGAGCTGGAGCTGTTTGCGAGCCCAATTTCAATAAATCCCACAGACAAGGATTTTACTAAGCATAAAGACCTACTTCAATTTTTGTTCCTTGTGACACCTACCTGGTTGGTACCCATCAGTTATCACTAAAGAAAAGAGAAAAAGGGCTTGGCAAGGACTTTAAAAAACGGGATACCCATTGGAAAAAAGAACTCTCATTAAAAACAAAACATCATTCAGAATGGGCATTTTGTTATTTGAAATAGGGCCCTCAGATGGATAATGGGTGCTTTCGACATGAGTGAATAAGGGCCTCAAACAGACAATGGATGCTTTGCACATTTTTAAAAATTTGTTTGTGCCAATTTTTATCATTTGAGGAAAGATGATTGTAGAGAATACCACAAGACATTACTACTTGCATTGCAAGTTAGGTCAAGGGAAGGTGGAAGGTTTAGGTTTAACAAAAAGAAAATAACGAACAAAAGGAAGTAAAGAAAGGTCTACTTGAGTTGCACGTAAGAAGATTGATGGCAATAATTAGATGTAAAATTGCTAGGGTTGTGCATTGAACAACCTTGCCCCAGGGCAATGAGGTCATGTAACTGTGGGCATAGGGTTGTGTTCAAAAGTCAAAGGAAGAACAAACAAAAGAGGTCCACCCCTTACCTTTTCTTATCCAATTAATTTGGCATTTTGCAAGTAACTTTTGACAAGTGTTAAGCTTTATTGTGATCCTTTCTTGGGTGGAAAGGAAAAATGAAACCAAAGATGTAAGAGTCAACATGGTGCAAACTCAACATCTAGCTCTAGGGTGACATCCATCTTAAAAGGACTAAAATATTGTTTTATTCTGCATGCAAAAAAATGATGACAAATCTCAACATAGAATCATGCAAGCAAAAGCCATCTACAAGTAAACAAGGGGTGTGTCACACTGTGGCCTTGCCATTTACATTGAAAAGTATCTTAAGGCAAAAGAAAAATTATGGAAACTCAAATATTTCACCATGAAAAAATATAATCTTCAGAAAATCCTTTAAAAGAAATCAAGCTCTTTCAAGATAGTATAACTCTATAACTAATCTCAAGTTTCAACACAAGCCAGAATATCATCTTTCAAAAATCCTCATATAAAAATAGACCTACTGCCCAGGGGCCAAAATCCATTAAGCTACTGTACTCTATAATGAATCTGAACACAATATCCTTGCATTGGTAGGCAAGGCCAACAAATTGTACATACTTGGAGTCACCAAGTTCATTTGGTAAGTACTTGGGTGACAGTGGCATAAAGCTGATGATGTTAAATACTAAGTCCAACAAAATGTACATCCTTGGAATCACCAAGTTGATTAGTAGGTAACAAGGTGAGGGTGGCATGAAGCTCAGATGATCTTAGATACCCTATCTATGACTGATGTTTGGCACAAAAATAATTAGCAAAAGTTCTAGCCTAAGAAAAGAGAAGAAAATATTGATATTTGTCAAAATTGTTGAAAATTGAAAACCGTTGGGTTAGTATTACAAATATACAACACAAGATGTATTTCGCATATTTATTCCTCAATTGTTGAAATTCTAAAAAATTTAATTTGAAACTGTTTAAATTTCATTTTTTTAAGTTAATAAATATTTGGCAAAGAAGTGTTGAACATCAGTCATTGGCATGGTATTAAATCCAATTTTGAAGTTTCTCAAGGTCAATCAAATACATAATGAGGACCTTGAGTTGGCTCAATTGCACAAATGCATGGACATAACCATCCATCCATATGTGAGGATTCAACAGGTTTTCATGTTACCCTATGTTAATGTCAGATTTGACACATATTAGTTCAAATTTTCCTTGCTCAAATTTTTGGGAAATTTCTCTTGATATGTATGAAATTTCAGAATAATTTTTTTTATTTTGCCAAAGTTTTTGAAAAACATTTAGCCCTCCTGTCAAAAATCTCAAAAATTTAGATTGTAAGAATGTAGAATCAAATCCTGGCCTAGTATAGATAAGCGCATCAGTTGTGAACACTCTACCCACAAAACAATAAGAGAACTTTGAAGTTGAATTAAAATTTAATATCTAAACTTCTTATATGCTGAAAAGTTCAAAATTAAAAACTCACATGGCGAATCTTAAATTTTTTAAAAAAAATCATTATTCAACGTTTGTGAGTCAAATTCATCCAGGTACTATGGTATATGATTTCACCTTGGTAATAGATTTTGGAATAAATAGATCCTATGTAAAGGCAAATAATTAGGAAAATAGGTGACTACTGGTAGTTATGTAGATTGTTTATAAATTTATATCAATGTTGTAGGTTTAAGTGTCAATTAGTTGTATGTATGACATTTAAATCTTATATAAGTGAAAATCATTTACACTTGTACATCCAAAAATTTTACATTTACACATGAATAATGTAAATATTTTGGAATGTGTAAGTGTAATTGTATATATTATATGTTCTTAATGACTAAATCTACTTGCAATCCATATTAATTAGTTGTATGTGCATCCCAAAGCCACTTTGATTGGCCCTTCACAAAAAATCATAATATTTTTAGTACTTCCCAAACTGAAGCATTTTCCACCAATATGGGAGTAGTGCTTTCTTTTAGTCACGTAAATATAATCCATGAGCAAACTTTTGAGTCAAAATATATGGGACAAATTGTGATCCTATTCCAAAGAATATCTTTGATGCATATTCTTGAGTGCATTTTACTCCACCTCATTGCTTGAGTAGAATTTTTATTTTTAATTTTATTACAATTTTTAACTTAAGCTTTTTATAAGAGCTTGAGTATTTGTTGTGATTCATATTAAATTAGTTTAATTGGTTGTGGTGCAACCCAAAGCACAATTTATTTTATTTCATTTTTTAAAAAAAATTGTAATGGGTCACTTTGATTGACCCAAAATCAAAAACATTTAAAAAATGACACACTTTTACATTGTTTTCCATGGCCATGCAAAACCATATAAATGTATTTGTTTTACACTTACACAATTACACACAACACAAAATAAATTTACATAAATTTACATCTGCATGTCCCATGTTCTACACTTACACATAGTGTAAATAAATTTCATTATGACATTTACATTTATATCATATACACACACAACATTCGTTTATACATAAGTAAGGGTTGTTTTTCCTACTTACTTAACAAGTCACAACTGGGTTGTTAGTTGGTAGATAGTAAAAAAAGCAATTGAAATAACCACTGTGGTTAGCTACGGAATTGAAACCTAATAGAAAACTGCTTCTTGACAACTTATCATCCATCTTTCATGGTGCACTGGTGCTTGCTGGTTCACTTGGCCCAGATCTACACCATATAGCTGTGCTTTCAAAGAGAACAAAACTTCCACAACATGGAAAGAGTAAATAACTGCTCCAATTTTTGGCCTTGCCTACCAAGGCAAGGATATTGTGTTTAGATTCATTATAGAGTATAGTAGCATAATGGATTTTGGCCCTTAGCTAATAGGTCTATTTTGATATGAGGATTTTTGAAAGATGATATTTTGGCTTGTGTTGAAACTTGAAATTAGTTATAGAGTTATAATATCTTGAAGGATTTTTCTTTTCTTGTAGAGGATTTTTTGAAGATTATATTTTTGCATGGTGAAATATTTGAGTTTCCATAATTCTTCTTTTGCCTTAAGATACTTTTTTATGTAAATGGCAAGGCCACAGTGTGACACACCCCTTGTTTTACCATAATCAGAGGGAGGCCACCTTACCAAGCATATTTATTCATTTACTAACTTGTAGGATGTTTCAAAATATGAAAGGCCTCTAAAAGCAGGCATTCCATTTTTTGGAAAACCTTACAATTTTGTTCTGTTTTTTTCCCTTGATACCAACAGAAAAAGGTGAGGACTGGTCTTTACACTTGGCAAAGCCCTCAACTATGGGCTTTGCTGGAATCAGACCTATGCCCAACTCCACCTCTGCCCAGGCCCTTAATCAGGCCCTTAAGCCCACAGCCTTGGGATTCACCCTACACAATAGAGTTATCCGTAAAGTAAGAAAAACACAGCACCGGAACCCTGAGTTTGGTCAACACAGGGTGAAAAGGTTCATTGGCATTCAAGGAGGGTTTATTTTAATTTGTAGGATCACATATTGAGCACTACTATAGGTGCTCTAAGACATTTTTTTGCCATCTTAAACATTTATTAGGGATGAAATATTAACAATGATGAATGAACTTCATCTATTTACAAATGAAAAAAAGGAACATCCATTATGGATTAACAATGAATGTTTGTGGATGAACATCATCCCTTAACAACTCATTGAGCTACATAAACTATCATATGAAATATCATAATTGTATAATTGATTCTGAAATTCCCAATACATGTTTTGTGGCTTATGTTGGTGTTGTTGCTACATGTCATTCATGAGACTCTGTTAATTATTTGGAATTTCCCCAATTAAATAAGATTTGCTATTATGTCATCACATAAATACAAAAAACCATCCACATACAAACAAAACATTAGATTGGCTTTGACAACACCTTCACCCCAAGCATAGACAAAATCAATCTTTTCCTACAATGCCCTTGAGGATTATCTTAAACTACAAATTGTTTTGAAAAGTCAACATGGACATACAGTAAACTCTCTCTAAACTAATATTATGTAAACTAATATTCTCTCTAAACTAATATGCGGGCACAGGCTCATGGCGGGTCTCATACTTAATCTAATAATTCTCCATAAACTGATATTCAATATTTTTTTTCGGTCCCATAGCATTTTATAAACTAATACATCATACATATGGCACCAAAAAAGCGAAGGAGGGTATTCTGAGAGTACCTAGAGTGCAGCTTTCCACAACCTCACTTTCTACCAAGATTTCTACCACTCATGCCATATGATTTTCTACGTGCTTCTTTGATCCTCCACCAAGCTCCACAAGATTCCGTTACCTTCCCCAATGATCCATGACCTTCTACTAACCTCCATGACCTTCCATGCTGCTCTGGCAGGTTTCGAAATGATTTTTGTTACCCCCATGTAATTTGTGTAAACTAATATCTTCCATAAACTAATATCTTCCGGCCGGTCCCAAGGATATTAGTTTAGAGAGAGTTTACTGTAGCCGTCATCTATTTTAAAAAATTCCATCTAAAGCATTGCAAGCACCGGACTTAATGTGTTATCCAATGGATTTGAAGATCAAGTTTTATGGCAAAGTGTTGGATCATTTACCTTCAATATGAAATAAGAACTGAGGAGCAGCCGTGGATCCACACCAACTTCATCAGCTCCAGATAGTGAAGAGTGATTCCAGTAAGGTGCTTGTTCTCTCTCCACAGTAAAGATTTCTCTCTTCAATCTGCTCTGTATCCTTCTTCCAACCAGGCATAACCTCTTCTGGCACTTTTGCAAGAATCCCAGTCAGCACCCCCACTAATGCATAGGACAGCCATTTAAAAGGAAGCTAAAATGTGATCTGTCTGGCTCTTAATATTTGAGCAACAATATTGTGAACTCCACCAACCTAAAACTCCTACAGTATGCCTTTTCATACATAAAGCTGAAAGCAGTACAAATGCTTGCACACAACCCAACAACTGTTGTTCAGCAATTCATAATAAATGTGGTGAAACTCCATTACAAAACAGCAGCTTTGACTTTCAACAACCAAATCTTTGTTCACTTGATGTACAATAGATCCTATCTAGAAAACAGAAGAAAAAATTACTCATTCTTGGTTCAGGAAGACAAAGAAAATTGATTCAAGACGTGGGAGAAATCCAACTTGGATCTCTTAACGCTCTTGCCTCTTGCACTGCATATGGTGCTGCAGACAATACCTGTTGTTGTTATTGTTGTTGTTCTACAATTCTTCTCGTTTCTAAGCCCAGTATATGATGTTCTCTCGCCAAGTATCAAATCAGGACATCCACACAGAAAACCCTGGAGAGTGGGTCAGGGATGGGACCCATTGCAAAATCCCACATGGGTAGGTACTCTTCTTCTTCTTTCTT
>Ga0116227_10005675_pt1 | contig 26087 bp, 21 predicted proteins | sample S1TSphgellanicum_FD_89693 | JGI IMG/M metagenome (GOLD analysis project Ga0116227, IMG submission 89693) | Host-associated microbial communities from peat moss isolated from Minnesota, USA - S1T2_Fb - Sphagnum magellanicum MG | ecosystem: Host-associated > Plants > Peat moss > Unclassified...
AACAAAACCAAAATAGATAAAATTTAATACCCCCCCCTTCCAGGTTTTTGAGGAGGGAGGAAAAAAGGCCCCCCCCCCCCCATGAGGTGGGGCCAAGCACAGGCCCCAACAATAATTGGCTTTTAAAGTAATTTAAATAAATTAATAGGGTTGATATATTTATAGAAAAAATGTCATACATTTTTGAGATAAACTTATACAAGAGTCTTCAAATTTTTGAAGGCCATTTTTGTGGTCAATGCTTCCAATTTGAAGGGTAGTTTTTGGAGCAAGCCTTTGACAAGGGCCGCATTATGGCACATGGGCCCTTCAAAAAAAAAATTAAGGCCCATCCATCCTCCCACACTTGTTAGGGGGCGGGTGGCCGCCTGCCTGGTGGGCTAAATTATATACACCACCTCAAGGGGCCGCCACCTGACCTCCACATCATCTTGGGACGTTGAATTACATTCATTCATCCATATATGTTCAGAGTCACATTACTGACTCAACCACAATGGCCTGGCCTGGCCTTTTACCCACCACGTTCCGGAGTGTAATGGTTTTCCGTGATTTCCAGAATGGGCATGTGTGGATTTTGTGTAGGGGTAAGTAACTCGTAACACCCCTCTGAGGAGGAAGTTCTGAAAGTAATTGCCCACCTTCCTTGGAATAAGGGCCGAGGGGCTCTTACTTCCGAAACTCCCTCACCTTTTTTTTCTTTTTCTTTTTTTTCCTATTTTTTTAACACCTTGTTAGGGGAGGAAAAGAGGCAGAAAAGGCCACATCGAAACCATTACGTCAGGTTAACGTCCATGGCTGCGGAAATCATCCTTGAAATCTGGGGCAGCCAGGAGGAAGTTTTTGACTAAAATCATCCATGAAATGCGGGCTTAACCAGGGTGCTCCACTAGTTATATATACCCCTTACCTAGCAAGGTTCCTGTATTTATTTCAGGACTGCTCCCAGCCCTGGAGTGAGTGAGTGAGTGAGTGAGTTCTCATCGTCCAACTGCGAACTTCGTTGCCCGCGTGCACGAAACCATGTCAGTCGTGTTGGAAGAAGAGAAGAACACGTTGCTGCGCTACCACGGATATGGTGGAGGCGACGAAGAAGACGGCGACGACGGTGCAACAATTGGCGCATCAACTGCTGTGGAAGAAGAAGAAGAAGAAGAAGATATGAGAGGAGCGATAATGGCTTCGCTTAAGACGCCGGTTGTTTCTTACAAGGGCATCGGTCTGTCTAGAGGTTTCTTGCTCCTCCTCTGCGTGCCGCTCATCGCCTTGCTTTGCTTCCAGCTACCGAGTTCACTCGACGACGGCTCCCGTCCGAAAGACCAAGAGTCTGCTCATGCTGTGCCTTGTACATCTGCGGAAGAGAACGGTACATTGCATTGTGTTGCTTTGCATCGCTCTTTGTTTCCCCAGCGCTTTGTGTTCGGGACTGCTACTGCAGCGTACCAGGTTTGCTCCAATATCTATTTATATATATTTTCCTGCCCTAGAGTAATAAGTAGTTCCTGGTTTGCGATCTTTGTCTTTGATCTTGTTTTTAATTTGCTATGCTCCCTGCTTGCCTTTTGGTGATCTATGGCGCTGGTTCGGTTCTGTATTGGAGAGCTGAACAGTGAGAGGCGAGCTGAGCATCGAGCATTTTTTCGCATTGTTTCTTTTTTGTGCCTTCGCGATCCTGTTGTTTTTCATTACTTGTGACTTTAGGCCGCATTCGCCTTCAATGGGGCGCAGGATGCATAGCTCAGCATTGTAGGAGCTTTTGATCTTTTTTTAAAAATTCTTGACGACGATTTTTTTCTTCTTCTTCTTCTTCCATTTGTGTTAGATTGCGTGCGACATTTTCATTCTTGGCATTTTGTATTGCACGACAAGTAGCGGGACTCTTGATCCTTCCATGATTCTGGAAATTCTGGCGAACTGTTTTGGTTGTTGGGCTCCTGTTGTTCACTTCATCAGTTCTGGAATGTGTCTCTCTTTGGTGAGAGAAAAGTAATTGGTCTTGTCGCAGCAGGTTCAGTGAAGCAAGTTATTCACTTTCTGTGAATTGTATTTTTTCAGATCAGATAGCAGTCAAATAGTTTGTACTGAACTGGTAGTAGAACTTGTGCCTGTTGCATGCTAATTGTTTATGTTATGTACCATAGGTCGAAGGTGCTTTTGATGAAGGTGGTCGCACACAATCCATCTGGGACACATTTTCCCGAATCCCAGGTAATTCTCTCATTTCTTGCAACCTTCACAGTCATTACAGTAGCTTCAAATCTTTGGACTGCTTCAAAAGTGCTGATTTGCTTTGGTGAATTGCTGAAAATGCTTCAAGATGACTTCCTGAGAACTTTCCTTTCTGCATTACAGGAAAGATCTCAGATGGAAGCAACGGTGATGTTGCAAGTGACCAGTACCACAAATATCAGGTATGTATTAGCTTCTTCTTGACTGGAAATAAACTCTTTCAAATGTCTGGTGTTTGTGTCTTTCACTGCATATTGTTCCCAACATTAAACTCTTATGTACTTGTCACATGCTTTGCAAACTAATCAGGTTGTGTGATTCAGAATTATTTTTTTGCTTGCTCAGGTCTGGTCTTGTGTTAACCTAATATTTGTGTGATGTACAGGGGGACATTGAGTTGATGACGCAATTGCATGTGGATGCTTACCGGTTCTCCATCTCCTGGTCACGACTCATGAAAGTTGGTTAGCTCCCTATGCTACTATCCAGAAGAGCTGTGTTTTACTGTTTGGTTTTTTTCTGGCAGCATCTTATGGCATGAATCAAATCAAATCAAATCATGAGGTCATGATAGCAAGGCAAATCTTGTGTGGGTAAATTGTTCTCCAAAATAATAATTAGAGATGTTTCTCTTGCAACTGCTACACTGCAAGATGGATCTGTCCCTGAGTTGAATGCTGATGGAGTGGCCTACTACAACCATCTCATTGATGGCCTCTTGGCAAAAGGTACCACCAATCATTTCTATCCCTCTGATCCTTGAGTACAAACCGTTACACGATAATTTGCTCTGCTCCTCCCTAGTGCACTGTAATATTTGAGGATGCAACTGTTGCCTTCTGAAGACTGCTATCTTTATTTACGATCTTCAGCAATCACGGTCTGGAAGCATCTTATTTGTGCATGAGCTTTTGGAGCCATAAGGATACCTTTTCCCTTATGAGTGTTCTTTGTCTTGCCTCCTCTGTTTCCTTCCTCATTTCTACTCTTTCAGTCCTGTAATGCTCTGACTCTTTTGGCAGGGATCCAGCCATATGTGACTTTGTACCATTGGGACCTGCCTCAGATCTATCAGGATGCATTTGGAGGCTGGCTTAGTCAAAAGATTGTGTAAGGTTTTGTAACCAGTCTCTATCATTTTATAAATTTATAGGGATTTCACCTGCCTAAGTTACATTGCTTTCAGTAGTGCCAGGGAGGTCCTTTTTGGAGCATTCGCTGCTCAAAGGTACTCTGGAGCTCAATGCCCTTGCTGGATCCTTCATCTAAGATAATGGCTTATTTGACACAGTTCCATCTTGCATGCATCACAAATTTTTTCACAATAGAGAAATCCACAAAGTCACCCTGTCTTCACCCTGTCTTTTGGCCTCCTTTCACCCTGTAACCCCTCTTATATAAGTAAGGAAATTTTATTAAATATCAGTATGAAATGTTGAAACTCAGTACGAAATGCTGAATCTCAGCATTTAATGCACAAGGTTCGAGAGGAATTATAGCAGCTGTACAGGTAGGAGCAGGGAAAATGTCTGTAGCAGCAGTGGAGCCACTAAGGAAAAAAAGAAACACAGGGTGAAACTCAGGAACCATCAAAATTGATGGTTTTCTGAGTTTCACCCCCCTCTTGAATGCTAATGTACTTTTTTGCAGGGTTTTTTTTGAATCTCACCCTTTGTGTGACCAAACTCAGGGTACTGATGCTGTCTTTTCCTGACTTCATGGATATCTCTAATATGTCATCAGTTCTGGCCAGCAACTTTGAATAGAATGCTGACACTTATCTGGCACTTGGCAGGAAAGTTTATGCTGACTATGCTGAGGCTTGTTTTGCTGCATTTGGAGATCGTGTGAAACACTGGATTACCTTTAATGAGCCGCAGCAGTTCTCTGTGTTAGGATTTGGATTAGGAATCCATGCACCAGGCAGATGCTCTACACGAAGCATGTGTGCTGAAGGAAACTCAGCCACTGAGCCATATATCGTTGCCCATCATGTGCTTCTTGCTCATGCTGCAGCTGTGGATATATATAGGAGAAAGTTCAAGGTACTTTTTCTTTTCCAAAGTCCTCTAGCTACTTTCCTAGTTAATAGGGATGATTCTCTCACCTTGTCACTAGGAGATCATGCTTGTTCAGATTTCTTTTGTCTTTGTCAGGTATATTTCCTAATAAATGGACATGGTTCAGAATTTTTTTTCTGACAAGATAGTAAACAGTAAAGCATCTTCAGTCTTTCCATATTGCTTAATTGGCATTAATTCACCAGACAGAACATAGAGTGATAGTATTTGCTCAGTTCTTGCTTTTAGTCTGTTACTATCATTGAGCTCTTGCTTCCTTTTGCAAAGAATAAGCGAAATTTGGTGGTTTGCAAGAAGCAATGGGTGACCATGTGATGATGGTGTGCTGATATTCATTTGTCCTAGTTTATACTGTTCCCTATTTTACACTGTTTTCCGTGAAGCCTCGAAGTAATGATTAGTTGCTAAGATAACAAATGGTGTATTTTTGGTAGGCTACACAAAATGGTGTGGTAGGCATTGCGCTGGACTGTGAATGGGGTGAGCCCCTGACTAGTTCTAGAGAAGATGTAGCAGCTGCTGAGAGACATGTTGAATTTCAGTTGGCCTGGTAAGATTTTGTCAATGCCCGCTCTTTGTTGAGACTGCACAATATTTTCTGTTTTCTGTGCCATTCCACAGTGCAGAAGCAGAAGGGATCAAAGCATTTGGTATACTAGGTTAGAAGAACTTCCTCATTACCTCCTCTTTTCACAGGTATTTGGATCCAATATATAATGGCAGCTACCCAACAATCATGCATCAGCACGTTGGTGATCGTCTGCCTGAATTCTCAAAGGATGAGATTGCATTACTACAAGGATCCCTGGATTTCATTGGCCTCAATCACTATACTTCTAGGTTCATATCAAATGGCCTGGTCTATCAAAATATAGAATCAATGGGCCACTTTCAAGATCAACAAGTCAACTCTACAGGTTCTCTCCTTATATCTCAACAGTACAATGGGTAGATCTAATAAAATTGAGTCTATATTCTAGGTGGGAAGCTTGATTGTTTGTGCTTTACTTTTAGATGAACCAAGAGTCTTGTCTTGTTTAGTTTTGGGATGCTCAACAAGGGGCGGTTCAAGGTTGTACCCTCTCTCCATTCCTCCTCAATTCTCATCATTCAACATCTAATGATGTGGAAGTTGACGGTTTTTGGCTAAAGGTAGGTGAATCTACCATTTGAGCCCAAGTACATGTGGACATTGATTGTGCTAAATGGAACTTTGAGATGTGGAGACTGCAGTGAATGTCTGTGTAGAATTGTGGTGGTCATATTAAATGATGGTGGAGGAGGGTCTGAGGTTGAAGGGGATGCAAATGTGAAGAAGAAATTCTCATATTGTATTGTGATATCTTGGAGCTGGCTTCTCCCTGAATTCTAATTTGGATGCAGATATGCTAAATATGGGTCAAGCAGGGAAATGCAAGGTTTTATATTACAATTTCATAGTGCAGAGGCATTGGAGAATGCAACAGTAATTGCTTTGTGAGCTGTGCTCTTATCTGTGTACTTCTTATATTGGTTTGCAGTGGTGCGCAATGGACAGAAAATTGGAGACCAGGTTTGTCTCTGCTTTGACTCTCTATTTATAGGTTTTTAGCCACTGTTTGAAAATCTGTAATCATCTTACTGAAACAAGATAAATTTCTTCTGAAAGTTTAATTGGTTCTGAAGAGACCAGACCACATATTTTGTTAATTGCCTCTGATGGCATACAGTTCAATGAATTATCCATTTCTTTGAGTATGAGGGCAGATGATACCTTAGCATCCAGTGTTCTGTGTGGCATGTCCTTGTACTGAGAATGTTCAAATTCATTTGATTTTTGGCCATTGCTCAAGTCTAATACTGTCCTTGGTATTCGATGTGCAGGCAGCTTCAGATTGGCTTTTCATTGTACCATGGGGTCTACAAAAGACACTCGTATGGATAACAAAGCGGTATAACAAGCCAGCCTTGTATGTTACAGAAAATGGTTAGTGATCTTACTCAGGACCTTCCCAGATTGCTCATGGTTTTGGCATGTATGTAACATTTTGTGAAATGAGTCTTTACATTAGAAAGAACAAACTGGTAAGAAAGAGTGCAGCTGGGGAAAAGAACAACATAGGACAGGCAGCAAAGTCCCAGCTGGATTGAGATGAAAAATTGTAAAGGGTTTGATGGACCACTAACTGGAGAAGCAGTCTTGAGTGGTGCTGATGGGTACACAAATTAGTGGACAACCTTCTCTCTTTTTCTCTCTTCAGACAGGATTTGTTAGGCAGGAGATTACTAACATATGAATTCTCCCTTAGTAATTCCTTGCACTACAAGCTCTCTATTCTTCTAATGGATACAGCCTAATCTCTCTTTCTTGACTCAGTCCATCCAAATGGGGTGCACAGCTGGAAGCCAGAAGGTTGTAGACAAGTAAATCATAGGCTCCATATTCCCTAGGTCCTATTGAGACTGAAGGTCATACAGAATCAAGAACACTGGGATTGTTGCCTAGAAAATTTTATGAGATTTTTGTATAATTGTTTTGCTAAAATATTGAGAAAATTGATAGCTGTTTATTGATACCTACCTTCAGGAGCTGATGAAGTCTTTGGGAAGTAAGAGCAGCTAGTCACTGCAATTTGATGGTCTGATACTTTTGGAGTGACTCTCATGAGGTTATGAGCACAGTCATTCTTTTTGTGAAATTTTGAGTTTTCTGTGCAGACTTATAGATATAATATTGTCATCTGACTGCCCTGTTTCTTTCCAGGAATGGATGACTTAGAGGAAGCAAAGCCACTTGAGGAGATGTTGAATGACACAAGACGGGTCCATTTCTACCAAGATTACTTGACATCTGTGCTAGCAGCTATCAGGTACTTTTCCTACATAAAACAAGTCTTGCCATTGGTTATTGGTGGCAGCTCTAGATTCTCAAAAGCAGTAGCTAGTGATGTAATAGTGTCACATTGAGTTGTCTCCCTTCTCATGGTAGAAAATAATCCAGCAGTCAATATGTGTTCATTCCTGCATTCCGAACACACCAAATAGGGTTATCATTAAAGTTGCTTTGATGTCTGTTTTGCAGGGATGGTGCAGATGTTCAGGGGTATTTTGCATGGTCCCTTATGGACAATTTTGAGTGGGCTGCTGGATATACACGACGATTTGGACTCTACTATGTGGACTACAAAGATGATCAAAAGAGATATCCAAAGGCATCAGCAGAGTGGTTCTCCCGTTTTCTTGACAAGATGCAGAAATAACAAGGTAAATTTTTGAACTTGCAGAATAGTCCAATAAGTCCAAGTGGGGACAGACTCACACCCCATGCCTACAACTGTATTTTAGAATGAAGTTGCCAAAACTCAAATATGTTCTGTTCCTCTCTTTTGGTGCCCATGGCTTCTTGTTGTTAGCTGTTGGCAAGGCTATTCATGTTTCTACTGGGAATCAGAACACAAGTATATATGAAGGAGGCATTTACATGCAATTTATTTTTGAAAAGACATTGAAATTTTAATCACTTTAAAACTTTATTTCATATTTTTTGATTGTAGGATGGGAGGATTTGTAAAATTAGTTGGAGTGTTGTAAGGCCCCACACTTGGGGAATGTCTAGCTCTAGTGGACTTTTTACCATCATCTAGAATGAAGTGAACATCATTGTGAACATAAACATATGGAGATCACAAGGTGTAGGAGGAAGAGGTTCTAATACAATATTCTTCCACAAGGTCTTATGGAAGAATATTGTATCATGTAAAATAAATAAATTGGTTGCAATTATTATACTTTATCCAAATTTATGTGATGTTACAAAAACTCTAGCTTTGAAAAATAACATAACATTCATCTACAAAGTACTAAGAAGAATGGTTTAAACTCAATTGTGCTTGATCAATCCTATGTGATAGAAGAGTTGAACCAGTTGTTAGACTAGATTAAGATGAATTTTCCAAACAATCATCACTATTCTTAATATGGCAAAATAGAAAAGCCTCACTATAATTTAAAGTGATTATAAGCTTATGTACAGATTATCAAGAATATTGTTTTAAGTTCAACTAAACTTGATCAATGCTTTTGATTCTTAATTTCTAAAGTATATATATTTTTCAATACTTGTTGCGATAGAGTTATTTGTAAAGTCATGCGATCAGGGGGTGTGAATGGCAATTTTGGCACAATAGTGCATCAAATGCATGATTGGGAATGAAAATTTCACAAACCCAAATGATTGTCTCCCAAATTAGTTTTTTCCACCAACTTTGGAGGCAGACTAAGTTTCATCCTATCCTTCCTTTTTCTTGAATACCTCCATTGCTGCTACACATATATATTCATTGCTCTTACTTGTACAACTACTAAAATTACTGTCAAACCTTGTGCATTAAATACTAAGTTTTAGCATTTCATATTTAGTTTTGATAAAATTTCCTCACTTTGTGGATACCATTGAAAGATGTGTTAGCGGGTGAAAGAAGGGTGGAGGCAAGGTGAGTTGATGGATAACTCCAATAGATTACAAATAATGTTCTAAACAATTTACTTATTTGATCATTGCTCTTAATTTGACAAAATAATTTTTTTTCAAATCTTCATAAAATGTCAAGAATTATGTTTCCAGCCCATTTGTGCTTCATCAAAGTTCGTGATATTATTTTAAATAATTGTTAAACACTTGTTACACAAAATGAAGAAAATGTTTTTAAAAATTCACATGCTTGTGATTGTTCTAAATCTCTTAATGTTTTCAAACTCATTTCCAAATGTATTTACACACAATTATAGTTGTTTAAAGTAGGTGGATTATTAGATTTCCATCTTGAGTTTGCTTTGAAATTGGGTGTGAGTGGTAAAAGAATGGATGGATACGTGACAAAATAAGATAATTGCAGTAAAAATTGAAAACTCACCAAAATTGAAGGTCATCGATGTTTGATCCCATCTGTTATATTTGCACATTTGGTCTTTTTGTCTCCTTGTTTCAAATATATGCATAAGTCCATTACATTTATGGGGTCAATTCAAAAAAGCTTGGAACCTTGGGCTTAGTGAAATGAAGAAAAGGGGTAGGAAATAAAGGCAGAAATGAACTAAAGGGTTGAGTTTTGTCTTGCAAATGGGCATGGTTGTTAAGGGGTAGAACTTTATGAACTTTGTTGTGTTTGGGGGAATGAGAATTATTTGTGAGTTCATTTTTATAATGTGGATTTTGCATACTTGGGGGTAGGGGAGAATTCTTTGTGTTAAAAGATAAATTGTTCATGTGTGAATGTTGTGTATTGTGAACAAGACAAATTGTTTGGGGTCAAAAGTGTGTTTAGGTGGCAATGAGAAGAGATAGCAAAATTACTTTTGTGTTTGTATCTTAAGGGGTAAAATCAATCTAGAGTGTTAAGTTATAATTATTGAGTTTTTCAATTGATTTGAACTAAATTGGTTACAATATCTATCAAAAGATGAAACTCTAAGAATAAATTATGAATAGTCAAAATAGTCTTGTGTGTTGTAAACATGAAATTTTCTTAGGATTTTTTGTCCAAAAAGTTTTCAAGTAAATTTGAAACATTTAAAATATATTCTCCTTCAAACACACATGGAAGATATATGACATTCATGCTATTTTGATCTCAAACACACTCTCCTTGACTATTACATTTTCAGTTACATTCTTAGTTTTGACATATAATGTTAATGGTATGTTCTTGTACAATAAGTTTGCTAGTAATTTAGAAATATCATATTTTTCTTCTTTTTGGCCTAGAAAATATATGACATTTGCCCCCTTCATAGTCCCAAGTTATAATGTTGTGATTGTCTTATATGCAAGCCTACTTGATTATCTCTCCCTCAACTTGATTGCTTGACATATTTTGTTTTGCAAAAAAAAAAAAATCATAAAAATAATGAAATATAATGCATGGAGTCCTTCCCCACCTTTTTTTAAAATGTTGCGCGTCATACACATTAAAAAGAAAGTGAGGAAAAATAAATATGTAAAGCCCCTTATATAGGTAAAATTATAAGTACCCCAAAAATTAAAGGCTCCTAAAAAATTTAGGGATCAAAAAAATTTGGTCACCATCCCATGGCGTTCCCATGCAATAGCCATACATGGCTGTTAGAATGTTTTTGACGGTGGTTGAATTTTTTTGGTTGTCACCAAGTCATTTGGATAGTCACCCAAAAAATTCAATCGTTAATCTTAAAGATTAAAGGCAACCAAAAAATTTAGTTGCCAATTGAGTAATTATACAATAGACGACTGAAAATTTTGGTCACCATGTGCGTTAAACTTTAAACTTATTTTGATTGCCTTTACTTGCCTTTTGACACTAATGATTTAGTGGCAATTGAACTTCTTTTGATCACCATTCAACAACCCTACATCAATGATTTTTATAGGTTGTCGAATGATTATTGAAACTTTTGGTCATTAAGGAATCTAGGTCAATAGTCTTGACCTACCATCTAAATCAGGCATTTGATGGCAACTGAAAGCGACCAAATTCAACCTAAGCCCAATCCTAGGCCTTTGGGTTTATGTGGGTCCATTGTAAAACCCACACCTTCTTCATTTTATTTACTTTTTTCCATGATGTGTGAGGGCTCTATTTGTCTTGAAATAATCAGTGCCATACACTTAAAAGAAAGTTGGAATTGTTTTTCAGGGTTTTTCAATTCACAACCCAATTATGAAAATAATTGTGTGTTGGACTTCAAGGCTATACCTCTTGGAAGACTTCAATATTGATTCATTATACAGTTTTATCATTAACTTAGCTTTAATTTACCCCACCCTTAACCCTAATTTATTCTTAACCTTGATTTAACTTTCATTTATTCGTTTATTCATGGACGGTGGGTACAATGGTAAATGGTGTGGACCAAAAGAGAGTGGTTAGTGCCATGGCACGAAAGGAAGATGACAAAACAAAACTCAAAACATTTGAAAATCCAATCATGCTAGGAGATGTTGGATGACAAATCCTTCCCCAACTTTGATCATACACATTATGTTCATAGTGTGTGGCGGTGCCACATTGACAAGAAGTGACTAAACATGAAACCCACATAAAAAATGATTTCGCCCAATATACAAGTTGTTTGGATGAACAAATGAAGGCATGCATGTTATAAGTGCGCATGGCCATGACATGAAGCCAATTTTTTTCCAAAAACTAAGTGTTTTTATTATGGAACGAATGGTTTATGTGAAGGTAGTGTTTGGGGTTCAAGTCAATTGGAGGATCAATCCACATTCCCAAAAGGGTAATGTGCTTGCGTACCGATCAGGTAAATTTGTTGTTGCAAATCCATTAACATGTCCAAAAAATGTTCCAATTCCTATAAGAGTTCCCCTAGTTCATAAAGCATGACCCCGACTTCTTCTTTTCAATCACCATTGAGCATGGACAACCACATGGATGTGGAACAATTGGATGTTGTGGTTCAGATAACATCCTACATGTCATTTGACACTATAGATCCTCAAGGGGGATTAGCAAAGGGTGCTAACATATTTACATTCACAAAAGGAACCAACATTGCAAACATGTTCTTAAGGCATTATGAGGAAAAATGATAGTGATGCAAATCTAACTTTGAGAGGTGACATTGGAGAGCGATGCACTTCATGAATAATTGAGTGCATGCCAAAGAAAATGTCTTGGGTTAGAACGAGAAGTTACCAATCAATAAAAAGCATTGGAAAAGGCATAACAAAGGCACTAAGGTGGAAAATGAATGTTTAAATTCCATGGAAGACATCAAATACTACAATCAAACATTGATTGACATGAAGGAATAATATCGAAAAGATGTTAAAACATTTGTGAAAGCGACCTAACAAAATTCAAGCAACATGTAACTTGCATGTATTTTGACAACATCTCAAGCTATGTAGATGGAGGTGAAATGTGTAAGAATGCAAAAGAAATACTATGAAGATGAGAGGTTTCCTAACAATTTATTAAAGATGCTAAAGAATGCAAGCATAAATGGGCGACACATCCTAAATTCAATTCGAATATGTCATTGTTGCATAAAAAAAAACATGGGAACTCTTGTGGCCCACACCTCAACCCTTCATGCAAAATAAGGAACTATGCCTCAATTGTTGTTCCCCATTTGGACCAAAAGGTGCATGGGTATTGAGCACTTGCCAACATATGTATCATCCACAATGCCTAATCACTTTGATGGTGGCAAGGAGGAGATGTCCACAATGATGCTTATATGAACAATTTAATCTTCAAGTGGCCATGCCACAACATTGGAAATACAATATGTTTAACACATCCAATAGGTCACAAGCATGGGGCGTAGGCATGAAATGGATTTGGAATGTTGGCATGTCTATTATTACATGGGGAAGTTAATACTGATGAGGTAATATGATGAATCCATGATTTAAAAGGCATGTGAATTGTTGTATTTGTCAACGACCGATACATGATGCCATTGGTTTTATCAAATATTTCAAGGGTGGTATAATCCAAAAACCAACAAGTTTGAATATAGTTTGAATTTAAAGTGTGTTTGGCACAACATGATGGGGAAATCAAGCGAGGGGTCACCATAAACAATCTTCAACCTAATGACTGAACCATTTTGACATTGGAGGATATTAACCAAGGGTCACATTTGAAATATGATCTTGCCTTTACATTATTAATTGTAATGTCTCCTCACAAGATCGCAATGCTCTATGAATTAAATAATCTTTTTGGGTTGGACACAATTTTGAATAGGAAACCTTTTGGGCTAAAAAATTGTGCTAGTCAACAACGTGATAGTAATATTGAGGAAAATAATAATTAAAAAAGTAATAAATTGCAACAATAGGGTAAGGTGGAATTTACCACTAGATGTAACATATGTTCATTGTAAAGTAATCTTAATATTGTACTAAATTGATATTTATACATCAATATGGGCAAACAAGTTGTTTATCGTAAAAGTTTGTCACAATTAATGTAAACATAATTAACTACAATCATATGTAAAATTTTATGATTAAAAAATGAATTGGATGATTGAATATGGACCATAATTCTTGAATATTGAACTTCATTAATGATAATGTGATTGGAGTGAATGGAAAACATATAATTGCAATTATATAGGTGTGTTACAAAATTGCATCAAATTTTGTTCTAAACAAGGAAAGATTGGTTTTTATTATTCCATTTGTTCCAACATGTTCCATTCAAATTCCCAATGGGTTCCCATCAATAACCCTAGTTTTTTATGAAAGGATCACACAAGATGGTGACTAAAAGGGTTTCGGTCATCATTTGGGGGGGAAATTGAAGAAGGGAGAAAAAATAGAAAGGGGGGGGGGGGACATTGTGACAATCAAAAGGTTTTTGGTCGCCACAATTGTGTGGCGATTGAATTTGATCGTCATCCAATAACATTGACTAAATCCAATCACCATTGGACAACTAAATTCAGTCGCCATCAAATAGCGACTATGTATTTCAATCATCATTTAGGGACTATCAGATGGCAACCAATTTTTTTTTCAATTATTAGATGTCAACTGATTTTGGAAGATGTTTTTTTGGGTATATAAGCTTTTTAATGCAACTCTTGATTTATTTTTGAACACTTTTTGTTATCATTTAAGTTTTGTGTCTTTAGTTGTTTTTTTACAACCATTGCATGGAACCATGGGTGAGTTGAGTTAATCAAATCTTTGATGAAGGGTTATCTTTTTTGCATTTTGCAAGAATTTTGGAACACATTCAACCTTAGCTTTTTGAGACTTTAATTATTATAACAATTAGCACTTGAAAAGATTTTGCGGTTTTTTATCATCCAAAATTTGAATGATGTCATCAAATGAACAATTGGGCAGACAGCCATCGAGTGGACAACCATCAAGTGGTCAATTTGACCAAAATCCCATAAACAAATTATTCCACACATCATTTGGGACTTATCCCCCCACCTTTAAATGACCCACCTTCAACCATGCACAAGTGAAGGGTTGTTAAAATACTTGACAAAGAAAACATTTCGTCAATGTAATCCCAAAAGCATCAAAAGCTTAAAGATAATGATCCTTAACAAATTGCCACACAATGATTCCAAGAAATTGTCATGATTTTTTTTATGGAACACACAATGCCATATTTCAACGATCTTTTGTGAATAATCAAAGAACTGGCCTAGAGAAATATAAGCAGGTCATGGAACATATGTTGTTGGCAAAATTAGATGGATCCTTGCAATACATCGAGCTTCGGATTTCCAAGGGGTTTCCAAAATGGTTTGAATGCAAAATTTTGAATCATGCCACAAACTTATTGCTATGATTTGATGTTTTTTATCCACAAGTACAAGGTGCATTAGACCACAAAGGTGGCAAGCTTGTGAATTTCATGGTGGGCCAAATTCTTGAAGAAGAAGGCGAAGTTTGTAGCCCAAATTGAAAATCATGGTGTGTTATTGATTCCAAGCATAAGAAATGTCCTCCCATTGTCAAGTGGAGATAATCAAGGTGGTTATGGTGTGGTGTGCAAGGTGCAAATCAAATATTCAATCGCATCCCAAACACGATTAAGTTGGGAGGGAAGACACTAAAAACGGATGACAAATGAGAAGCACATAAACCATGATCAATGGAAACTTTGATTACAACACAAAATACTCCCCATTATGGATAATCGTACCTTATTATGATAAGGGGGCCGGAAATGGAAGGTCAAACATGACTTGTCGCCTTTAGGCAAAATCATGTGAAGTTGGCATGGGCATTCATAAACATTATGAATGTAATACATCATTATGGAATTTTGCACAGCTTGTCCAAGGACAACATTATGTTGCATTTTTCAATAAATAAACCAAATGATGTGTACATAAACATGTGCGATTGAGGTGAAATCAAGTGCTTGTAAGAGGTGACACCATCGTCATATAGGTTTACAAATGAGCAAGATGCCACTAACACAAAAATAAAATAAAAATGCATTGGTGGGTTGTGTCAAGGACATGAAGAATCACGAGAACAAAGGCTTAAAGGAAAAAAATCTAAGTTTAATTTCCAAACAAATAACAAGACAAGATTATGTGATTCAAAAATAAGAACACAAAACTTAAAACAATAACATGAAATGTGCAAGACCAACATGAAAACAAATATTTATTATGTTAACATATGCAAACATGAATATGAAAAGAACATGACAAGGCTATGGTGCAAGATCATGCTTAAGACTAATGTTGAACAAATATGAGGGGTCCCTATTTATACCCCTTTGGGGACCTTGCTCAAGGAAACTTTCGAGGAGGTTTCTATGTGTGCACCAAGTAAGGAAGCTTTTTGAAAACCTTTTTAACTAAAAGTCGACTATGAATTAACTAAAAATTAATTCAACATTAACTATGAGTCAATTAAAAGTTAACTAAAGTTAACTAGGACTTGACAAAAAATTGACTAAAAGTTAACTGAAACTTAACTAGGATTTAACTGAGAGTTAATTGGGATTTAACTAAAAATTAACTATGATTTAATTAGGAGTTATGGATGAACATTATGGATGAATTCCATCTATTGGAAAATGGTGTCTAATGTTTACATTCGTCCCAGGTTGCCCCAAAATTATTTTTTGTTTATAACAAGTCGAAAATTACAAATTCCCCTTAAACAAATGGCCAAGCAACACACCACAACTTTGAGGTCTGAAGCACATTCCGTGGGCAAGCTGGCAAATGTCATATGTAATGATGATTGGGATGCAAAATATTTTGTGGACAATTCAACCAAAATGTTATTTGGAAAACTATCCATGGCATGTATGGCCTAAATCCAGAAGTGTGAAGAACTATTCAACATGTCATGCGCACATTGATGGGGCATCCATACAATTGGACTGAACCAAAAAATGTTATCAAAGGCAACCATAAATAATTTGCAGTTGCTAGAAATGGCATATGGTGAATTTGCATGATCTTTAAAAAATGACATGTTTTGGACTTGCAAATTTTATAAAACCCAATTTTGTAAACGAATCATGTTGTCACATGTGATCAAATCTGAGATGTGTGAATCCATATTCTTTACACATTTGAAATTTGTGTCTGAATTCATGTTCTATAATGATGATGGGTTTCTTGTGAACATAATATACAATGATCAATTAAAATTTTACACAAGTATTACCCATATGTTTCTTAAATTTTCGAATTATGGATGATTGGACTTATCATTGATAATTTGCTCCAATAAATGTTCTCATAATTGATAGATGTTAATAATGAAAAAGAATCGATAAAAATTCATTTGAAAGAACATTTCTTAATGCAAATTTTACAAGGCATTCATTTTATATGCTTTTGTTTTGGTTTTCATTTTTTGTTGGCATTGCTTACCAAGGTGAGGATATTGTGTTTAGATTCATTATAAAGTATAGTAACTTAACAAATTTTGGCCCCCGTGTAATAGGTTTAATTTTACACAAGGATTTTTTTTAAATGATATTTTGGCTTGTGTTGAAACTTGGGATTAGTGATAGAATTGTGATATCTTGAAGGAATTTGGTTTCTTTTAGGGGATTTTTTTTTAAGATTATATTTTTGCATGGTCAAATATTGCAATTTCCGAAATTCTTCTTTTGCCTTAAGATATTCATTTATGTAAATAGCAATGCCATAGTGACACACCGAAAAGATGGTGACCAAAAATTTTTGGTCGCCCAGCCTGCAAGATTAGTGACTAAATTTTTTTGATTGCCACAAGATTAATGATTGAAAATTTTCAATTGCCACATGATTAGCAATTGAGATCCATTTTTTATCGCCAATCATAACAAGGGCAACCCGAGTGTGACCAAGGATTTCCTTACGTTCGTCTTGATGGACGTGACAAATGTGTTAGGATGGATGTCAATGTGACACCCAACACAAAATGGGCACATCACCTTAGTTTTAACAACCCTATTGTCAAACCTTTGAACTTGCCAAAATGTTGAATCAAACAATAATCTTGAAAATAAAATCTCGTCATCATTGATGAATTCAAAACGGTCATGTTCGACTTCATCTTCATCAGGTTCATTGGACCTTATGGGGTCCTCTCCCAATGATTTTGTTTAAACTTTCATCAACATTGAACATTGAGTCTTTAGACAACATAATTTTCTTGTACCATGTCGTGGGGTTGGCGCCAAATCATTTTCTGCAAGACCTTGTTATTAATGTATATGTACACCGAGTCTTTCACCCGATGTGATGTTAACCAATTTCGCACTTTGTTATGGACAAATGAATATGAACTTCAATTTCACTCACATGATGATGCAAAACACATTTGTGCCAAAATGCAATGGACAATGGGTGCAAATGTGCATCCACCAATTCCAATCAAATCCACCATTCATGTGGGAGCAAATCTAGGTCCATCACTAGGGGGTGTAAGAAAAAACCTTGACTTTCAACAAAATTGCAAAGTTTTTAAAAGGTTAAGCATAGGTAGTTGAGGTACCAATTGTTTTCTCACAAAACTTTGTTTAAAGCCTCCTTCACATATGCATCATCATGTAGGTGAACTTCACCCAATAAGTATGGATTGAGAATGGCTACTACATAATGTAAGTTAGTCGTCAACATCTTCCACATCACGTAAAATTGATTTTCAATCACATTTACAAGGTTTGATGGCAATTCAAATGGAAAATTTCATAATGATAAAACATGTCGCTTTAATGTTTTCATGAGAAGCCACACCCTCCCCATGCAAGGTTGTTTGCCATCGAATGCCCTCAATGACACTAATATTGGTTTCACCTTGTGCACAAAGTTGGCACAAATATCCTAAAATTCGTCCCTCCTTACATTAACTTGAACAATTCTTGCCTTGGTGAATGACTTCTAACAATGGCTGGCATGTAATGTGTTGACAAAAATTTTCTAATTAGAATCAACAACAACTTATTCAATGGTAGGTCTTAACTTCAACAACATTTCAACCATTAAAAATGTGGTTGCAAATTGTGTTGTAGTTGAGTTTAACAACATTAGGTTGCTTTTGTAACAACGAAAGATTGTTAATGGCACATGGTGTTGTCATACGAAAAAAACAATAACTTCCACCTTTCTCACAATTTGTTTCACCCATGTTGTTTTTCCCCAACTTCCAATAGTAAGTCCAAACAATGAATAACACAACTTTGAAAATAAAGGTTTGGAAAATGACGAATTAGAAGGTTAGCAGCTCTTTTCATGTTTGAAACATTTTCTATACAAATTTGTACAATGTTGTAAACTCCAATGGTTCCAATGTATCCAACCAATGCATTACATATGTAATGGGCATCCTTCCAGTCCCCAATTGAGTCAATGGAACCTATGAATACATTGCCACTTGGACAAGTAAGCATTACATTCAACAAGGGTCAAAACACGTAACTAAGAGCCAAAAAAGGCGTTGAGTGTCAGACACAATCAATCAAAATCAAACATTTTTTTTTTTATTACCATTTAAAACCATAGTAATCATAGCAAATTAGTCATTTTTCCTTCATATGAATGTTAAGGAATTTAAGGTAAAAAGTAATTTGATCCAATTTTAAGTTTTGGTTGTAATTTATGACGTTTGAAAATGTACACCTATTGCGTCAAATGGAGTCAATTTTGTAAAGGACTATCAAAAGGACTCATATATATCGAATAATTTTCATTGAAAAAAATATAGATGATAAATAAATATTAACTACACTCAAAAAACACTCGTAATTTTAAAGGTGTTGAATTCTAAATCTTTAAAAATTCAAATAATGTTTCAAAATTGTTTTAGAATCTCAGGACTTCAAGAGTCATTTAACACATATAAATGGGTTATATTATACATGATGTATGAATAAAATTTATAGCTTAGAATATAATAAAACTAAAAAATGTGAAATTTTAATTTTTGGCAATGACTTAAAATTTTGATCACTTTTCAAATGAAACATTGAATTTGTACTGAATTTGTACACTTTTTAGAATTCATATGTATTCAATAATGATTTTTAAAAAATAATTGATGCATTGGGGAACATTTAAATATATTTTTTAAAAAGTTACAAAACAATTCATTCAAAAATTCATTTGCATGTAAAAGTTTTTTTGGGAAAAAAAATGTATAGTCCTTTTCCAAAGCAATCCCTTTGGCTCCTAGTTACAGGTTTTAACCCACAATGGATGTCATGCAATGTTATCCCAACCATCAGAACAAATGGTTGTTCCATATTTGTAAATAGAATTTCGCATCCTTTCAATTATTTGTTTCAACATATTGACCTTGGATTATTTTAACAAATTTGTGTGTAATCCACGATATGAAGGGGGTTTGTAGTAGGTTCAAGATTCGAAGGTTGCTTTCATAACTTGTAAGAATGTTAAATGTCACATGAATAGAAAAGGACGTTTGATTCATAAAAAAATTTGCCCACTTCTTGTCCAAATCTTGTTTTCTAGCTAAATTCAATCCTTTGAGTGATGAAACTTGTCAAAAAGTTTGAGTGTTATTATTTGTGGACCTATTAGGACCCTCTATGTTGTTTATAAATGGGGTGCAAATTTGAACCCCTTTCATTTTAGATGTTGAAATACATTGTCTTGCAACCAAAGGATTTGATGTTTCAATGGTCACATCTTTTGTTTGCCCATGGAGCAAATGGGCTCATACTTCCATGTTTAATGTTGGAGGGACAAATTCACCACATTAGGCAAATAGGCCTTTACTTGTGGTTGTGCCCTTGAACACATTGTAATTTTAGCTTAGCCAGTACCATCATAGTGATAGCCCAAATGGAACAACATTTTAGGGTAGATGCACAATCAAGTGACTCACTTTTGTGACGAAATGTTATTTTTTCTCTAGGTACCCTTTATTCAAATGCATATGGTGATTAACATATTATTAGATATACTATTTGGGACTTGGATCTAAATTAATAATTTCATTATGAAGATAATTGTGTGGTTATAAAATTCATTTGCTAGTAGTAATGGACTTTTGAATTCGAAAAATATGGACTCATCTGATTAGAACATCACAAAATGAAAAAAAAAATATTAATTCACATTCCAAATTTGTTATTGGGCCAACCGCAATCTGAAAGAGAGAGGTTTATGTTTCATTTGTAGTGTTTTTTTTGTCAAAGCTGAAATTAAGGTTACCTTATTAATGCCATTTCTTAGCTCAATTCTTTTTAGGTTGTTTCTTTTTAGTATCGAAGATTTCTTAGTATTTATGATGATTTTTTTGTCAAGTTTGATGGCAATGTGAACAATTTTTTAGTTATATTGTTGAACCTCTACACAATTAAAAGCAAAGCATGAATGGAAAGTCCTACATCAAAATCATGATATTCTATTGGAGAACTGTGATGTTGTGAAGCTTTGAAGGCATCTTTGGACTTATGTGTATTGGTATTGCCTTTGTACACACCTCTTTTTTTCACATAGAACTGAAAATAAATTTAGGTTCTTGATGAGAGTGAAATATGAAGCTGGAGGTTATTCAACATTTGTTTGGCAATGAAGGGTTGTTTTGAATACCTGAAAAAAGTGATGGTCTAACACTTCACCGATGACATTCTTAAGGATATGGCCACATGCATTCTTGTTTTGTTAGTTCTAGTTTTTCTTGAACTAACATAACAGTTACTTCAAAATGTTTTTGGGGTTTTTTCCTATAGTCTCTTATAGTTTTGAAGTCTTGACATAGAGGATTGTAGATTGTGGAAATGGCGAACAATGATTGGAGTTGGGGTTAGAGACTATAAACACTACGTGCATAGAAAGCCACAAGTTGTAAAACATTGTGTGCACAAGGGCATCCTTAATTGTCTACGAGGCCTAGTGTGGCAACTTGTCTCAAGCAGCCGGGATTTACTGCTCATGAATCAAGGAGTGTATGAGGTATTTGTTTTTTATAGATTTTTTTCATTACTAGGAAATTGCACTAATTCCAACATAGAAATTGCAATGCTTGCATGCAAGGACAAAAGATATAGGTCAGATTTTGAGTGCATCAAGTTTTTTTAATGTTGTAATAAGGTTCAAAGGATCAAAGCATAGCAAGGGGTTTTGCATTTAGAATTTAACATGATGTTCATCAAATCAATTTGTCTTGCAGTAATTGGTGTTATATGAAACTTCAATTGCAAAACTAGATATAATTAAGGATATTTCATGGACATTTCCATCACATGTTTTTTTTCCAATAGAGACATCTGCATGGGCAACATTCTCTCTATAACGTCCTCAAGGCATATGCAATATATGACCGAGATGTGGGGTATGTCTAGGTTTGTATTTTTATTCCTTATTTGACTACTAAAGGTGGCCATCTTTGGAGTTCCCCATTTTTAAGTAAAATTGAAAAAACTTTGTCTATTTTCAATAATCCAACTTCTTAATTGAGGTTCATGAGACAAGTATTTATCATTTATTTGGCTATAACCAGATTGTTTATGTGCAATTTTTGCATTGGAATCAAGTTGGTGATAATTTCAAGCCAAAAATGTGTTTATTGAAATAGATGGAAAGTGCACCATAATGTCCCTTGAATCCTAGCCAACATCATGATTGAGCGAAGTGCTTGCCTTCCAAAAACTCAGGACATAGATTTTTTTATAATTATTTGTTTGAAATTTTGTGCAGATTATTGTACACACGTCCATTGTTGGAAGCTCATGTAGTCAGTGGGGAAGAATTGTAGTTAGTTGTTGCCATTTGTGATGAAGGTAATGGTCTGATACTTGTGAGTGACACTCACAAGGTTATGACCACATGCTTGTTATGTTTGTTTTGCTTTTGTTGGAGGAAACAACAATTACCTTGAAAATGTTCTTGTGGAGGTTTCCTTTCAATTTTATATGGAAGTGCACCATAATGTTAAATAATAATAGTTGGCATCTAGTATTGGAGGTTGAGGTCTATTGATAACAAGTGTTATGTGTTTGAACAGGGAATGGGATTTCTTGCAGGGTTGTTTTTATTGTACATGAGGGAGGAAGATGTTTTTTGGTTACTTGTGACTTTGCTTAAGGGTGCTTTACATTCACCCATGGAAGGCCTCTACTTGGTAAGGTCCTTCAAAAGATTAGATAAGCAAAAGAGTTGTTTTCCAACTCTTTTTACTTAGGTGAATACTAGATGATGATAAGCGTAGGGTTTGTTTTTGTAGACTTTTGGTGCTAACAATAGCTATTTGGCAAGGGGATTGATGTGCTCGTCAGAATAAATAGGAGACTCACAATCTATTGATTAAGTTATATGGTGGAGCCTATGGAATCTATTTGCTTCATTCCTATTTGTTTTTGGGTTCAAATGGGTCTACCATTGGTTTAGTAGTACCTAATCCAATTTGAAAGGTTGGTGAAAGAGCTAGTGCCATGAGTGGGGGAACATTTTGAGAAAGAGATGATCAATCTAAGCATGTATGCAAGCCAATGGTTCATCACTATTTTTTCATATTCCTTCTTTTTCTCACTGGCACTTCGGATTTGGGATGTTTTCCTTGCTAAGGTTGTCTCTTGTGCCTCATTGTCTCATGCCTTGTTTTGGTAGGAAGTTGTAAGTAGTAGGTTTGAGGTATTAGGGTAGTAATGAGTTGTGTTGTATGAATAATTCCATCTCTTCACAATGAATTATGTTGGATGTGATGGTGCACTTGGCTTTCATAACCTATGTCAATTTGGGAGAGAAATTTGATGAAAATATATGGGTACTTTTTGATGCAGGGTGTGATAATTGTTTTCCAAGTTGGGTTGGCACTACTCAAATATTGTGAGGATGATTTGGTTTGTTTTTTGACTATAATTTACTTGATTATGGGTTGGAGGTTTTACTCTTTGAGAAGGAGAATAATATGTTTACATTAATGATTAACTTTTGAAATTTCAATCTTGATAGTTGCTTAAGGCTCAATAGCTAATTATGAGGATAGTTGATGAGATGACATTCTGAACATTGGTAGGAAAGAATTGAACTTCAGTTCTATTTCTTATTTTTCAACTAGATATTTTCCTCCAATTTTGTTTGTGTGCAAGATCTTTTGTTGGTCTATTGTAGTGATCCTCTTATTCTTTTATGAGCTACCCACAAAGTCAATTTCTTCTCTTGTGATTGGGCATAAGAATTTATGAAGTGGACTTCGGAGGGAGGTTTGGGGTGCAAGGTGAAACTACCATTTGAAAAATTGGTCCATGCATTGCGTAATTTCCCTGAAAGAGCACTGTAGCCATATACCTTCTTGCCATTAGCTTACAATATCAAGGTACCCACAACCTACCTTGCCTGGTTTTGATGTTACTCCCTTAATCACACCCCCTATGCAAGCATTTCAAAAAAGAAGAAAAATGTGTGGTTGCGCACGAATAATGATACACATGTTGGCATGCTAAGACTTTATAATCCCAGGTTGATTCAAAGCCTTAAGCACAAAACAAATAGCTTGAAATTGTGACAATGCGAGGGAGATCAAAAACATCATGTTCACTAAAGGCTATTGGAAAGGGTTGAAAGCTTTGAGATGGTATCTTGCTTTGGACCATTAATTAAACCTGTTGAGCTATAACAACTTGCTATTGTTAGCAAATTTCATGTCTTCCTAGGGCCTCTTATGAAGCCTCTTTGGCTATAACACTAGTAGAAAAACCCCCCTTTTGCAACTACGTTTTCAAGTACTATTCAACTATAAACTAAGTAAAAAACTACACATATAGTTGCAATTTATTTTTTGCAACTGCTAACCAGTAATGTTGAAAAGTACAAGTCGAAAGTGAAATTATAGTCGAAAGTGTATACCACGTATTGACACCACAACAATAACCACTATGTGCCACTACTTACCAGTTTAGTTGATAATTGTTCTATCAATATAATCAAAGGATGTTGTCAATTGCATTCGACTAATGGATGAACTTCATCTACTAACTAAACATGACATTAGCCAAAAATATAATTACAATTTCAACTAGGTTGCAACTATGGAAGTTGAACAATTTGACTATGTTGTAATTATGTAAATTGAACATTTGGCCAATGGTTTGGTGACATGTGTCACACTAACAATGTTAACATGTGGCACATTCATAAAATGTGGGGTTAACGCATAGTTAAATGACACGTGGCATGCTCACAAAATTTGGGGTCAACAAATAGTTAAATGACACGTGGCACATCCACATCAAAAGTTTAGGCCACATGGTGCTTAAGAATAGGTTAACTCTAAACCTAGGCACCTAGGTTAAACCTATACATAGGCCATTTAATCTAGGCTTAAATTAAGGCTAGATCTATGCACCTATATTAGGCCTAGACCTAAACCACATGGCAATTAATAAATGAAGTCTTATTTCATTTGGTTTAGCCTTTAAGGTTGAACCTTTTTGATTGGCTCATCCCAAATGGCTATTAGATTTTCATGTTTATTGTATTCTCTAATAATCCTAATGTACTCCTTTATATAATTTGGATTCATGGAACTGAAACCAAACAATATGGGATAAAATTTTTAGTTGTAACCTAGTGAAAACACACCCATCACCGAACACTTAACAATATTGGATCATTATAACTCTTTTGTCCATGGTTTGTTCCTTTTGAAACTTAAAGCAATTTTGTACTCCTCTACTTGGCGTATCTAAATTTGTAAAAAACATTACAATCTAATGGAAAATGAGCAAGATATGTCCTTTTAAAGTGAAGGGGGTTGTGCTTTGGATTTTTTCAAAGTGTCCACTATGATTTTGAAGCTTCAACTCTTCAACTACTATTTTTTTGATTTTTCACTTTAAACATGTTTTATAGATTTTGAGATAACGCATTTATAGCCTTTGAAATTGTTCAAAACGAATGAAAAATGAGCAAGATATAGTTGTTAGAAGTAAAGGGAGTCTAGAGACAAAATTTGAAACAAACTATCACTCTTTCTCTTCCTGCGTTCTCTGCTTTGTTCTTTTACTTTTGAAGTTCAAAGAACATGTGTAGCTCTTTGTTTTGCGCTTCCAATGACATAAAAAACATTCAATTTGGTGTTAAAATGAGGGAAAAATTGAAAGTGTTTGATGATAGAGTATCATTTGTTGTCTACCCTAGTTGTAACCCAGTTGCAACTTAATTGTAACCCAAATAGTTGTAATCTAGTTGTACAAGTTAGTCCAAGCTTAATTAGGCCTGGACCTAAACTAATAATCTACCTAACCTAGGTCTAGTTACTTACCTTAGTTACTTATAATAATTATTCATCAACTATTTTTAACTATATAGTTGTATAATTAAACAATTAAACATATCATCATCATTTATTAAATAATATGGTAATTTTTTGGGGAAAAATCAGCAATTATTTTTTTGATTTATTAAATAAATAATTATCACTGAATTTTCTTAAAATTCGGAATTCATTATAAATTCTTATTAACATTTCATAAAACAAATAATTAACTCAAATATAAATATTCAATAATAGATTTTACATGATTTTTAAATTACAACAATCATTATAATGTTGTGATAATTAATAATTAACTACAATTACAACAATAACATTAATAATCATATTGTAGTTAGTAATTAGGTTAGGCTAATTATTTAACTATTTTTATTTCATCATAAACTTGCCCCCTACAAGGTTTAGTGCTTTTACAACACTTTGACAATGTGTTCAAGGTTAAGTGCTAACTAAATGTTGATATAGTCATTGATATGATGTCATGATTGCATTGTAACACATTGTGATGATCAAACATTGTGTTACGATGCCATAATAACATTATCTCAATAATTTAT
>Ga0116227_10005676_pt1 | contig 26085 bp, 25 predicted proteins | sample S1TSphgellanicum_FD_89693 | JGI IMG/M metagenome (GOLD analysis project Ga0116227, IMG submission 89693) | Host-associated microbial communities from peat moss isolated from Minnesota, USA - S1T2_Fb - Sphagnum magellanicum MG | ecosystem: Host-associated > Plants > Peat moss > Unclassified...
GACCTTGACGGCACCCTGATCGACAGTGCGCCAGACCTTGGCGCTGCCGCCGACCAGATGCGCATCGCTCGCGGCCTGCCGTCTCTGCCGCTGGAGCGCTATCGCCCGATGGCTGGTGCCGGGGCCAGGGGCATGCTGGCCGAAGCTTTTGGCATGGCACCCGAGCATCCTGACTTCCCCGCCATGCGCGAGGAGTTCTTCGTCAACTATGAACGCCGCATGACCGCGTCCACCCACGCCTTCGATGGCGTGGCCTGCTTGCTGCAGGAATTGGCCGGCCGCGAGATGCCCTGGGGCATCGTGACCAACAAGGCGTCGCGCTTCACCGATCCGCTGGTACGGGCCATGCCGTTGCTGGCATCGGCGCGCGCGGTGGTCAGCGGCGACACGACGCCGCATGCCAAGCCGCATCCAGCGCCGTTGCTGGAAGCGGCGCGCCGCATGGGCGTGGAGCCGGCACGCTGCGTGTATGTGGGCGACGACGAGCGCGACATCATCGCCGGCCGCGCCGCCGGTATGGCCACGGTGGCTGCGGGCTGGGGCTACCTTGGGCACCATGGCGGCCCGGCCACCTGGGATGCACATGCCGTCATCAATTTGCCGCAGGATCTCTTGCAATGGCTGCCAAGGGCCTAAAATAGCGGTCTTGGGGCTGCATTGGTTTCGACGTGGGTTCGGAATCGCAGCGGTGCATGTCGAGCTCAGTGCGCTCGTAAATCAGACTGAAACAAACTAACTGCAAACGACGAACGTTTCGCACTCGCCGCTTAATTGCCGGTGAGCTTTGCAACAGCAGGCCGATGGGCTGGGCAAGGGGGTTCTAGAGCAATCTAGCGCCTCCCGGCTGCAAAGATAATTACATGGGCTGGCTTCGATCCGGGTACCTTGGGTCGGGGTAAGAAAATAGGGTACTGGCGGCCGGTGTAGCGTGCGACTGCGCGACACCGGTGGCGAGACTCAAATCAGATCGCTAAACATGTAGATCTGTGCGAAGAAGGCTTGCGGACGGGGGTTCGAATCCCCCCAGCTCCACCATATCCAGCGCCGGCCATGGCCTCATGGCACGGCACTTTGAAAAGCCCGCGAATTCCGGTTCGTGGGCTTTTTGTTTGGCTGCGGTGCCCCATGGGTGCCAGCGGCGCAGCGATTTCGATCTCGATGGAACTCCAGGACATTCTCTTCAGCCAGGGTTTTGGTACGCGCCGTGTGTGCAGCGGCCTGGTGCAGCAAGGCCATGTGCAAGTCCGTACGCAGGAGGAGGGCCGTGCGTTCCTCGATTGCGCAGATCCCTGGGCCGAGTTTGCGCTGGAGGGCCTGCGCCTGCGTGTGCAGGGCGTGGAGTGGGAGGTGCATGCCAAGGCCTACCTGATGCTGCACAAGCCGGCCGGCACGGAGTGCTCGCAGAAACCCTCGACCTATCCCAGCATCTATACGCTGCTGCCGTCGCCGCTGCGGTTGCGGCCCAGCAAGGGGGCGGTGCAAGGCGTGCAGGCCATCGGCCGGCTGGACCAGGACACCACCGGCCTGCTGCTGCTCACCGACGATGGCCAGTTCATCCACCGCATGGGCTCGCCCAAGCACCATGTGCCCAAGGTCTATGAGGTGACGACCAAGCACCCGGTGGACGAGGAGCAGGTCGCCAGGCTGCTCGCCGGCGTGGTGCTGGACGATGATCCGAAGCCGGTGCGCGCGGCGGCCTGCGAAGCCGTCGGCACGGCGGGTGAATCGCAGCACCTGCGCCTGACCCTGACCGAGGGCAAGTACCACCAGGTCAAGCGCATGCTGGCGGCCGTGGGCAACCGCGTGGAGGGGCTGCACCGTTCGCGCATCGGAGGGCTTGAGCTGCCCGCCGATCTGCCCCCGGGCGGCTGGCGCTGGCTGGGGCCGCAGGAACTGGCGCTGCTGAAGCCCTGAAGTTGTGGCGGTAACCGTCCTTGCGCCCCGCCGTTGGCGGGGGTGGGCCGGCTACACTGGCCGGCTATCCGGATTGCAGTGGGGTTTGATGTTTTTCGTTCGTTTTCCAGCGCCTGCCGCGTTGGCTGTCGTGTTCCTGGCGGGCCTGCTGGCCCTGCCTGCCCAGGCGCAGGTGAACCGGGCGCCGGACCCGTCTTCTCCGCGTTCCGTTGCCCCGGCACCGGCCTCTGCGGAGCCGGTGCTGCGGCACCCGGTCTTCGTGCTGAATTCGCTCGATGCGGATGTCAGCGTCATCGATCCCGTCAGCTGGACCGAGATGCGCCGCATCCCGACGGGCAAGGAGCCTCACCATCTCTACCTGACGCCCGACGAGCGCTCGCTGATCGTCGCCAATGCGCTGAGCGATTCGCTGACCTTCCTCGACCCCAAGACTGCCGAGGTGCAGCGCACCGTGCGCGGCATCGTCGATCCCTACCAGCTGCAGTTTTCGCCCGACATGAAGTGGTTCGTGACGGCGGCCAACCGGCTCAACCACATCGATATCTACCGCTGGGATGGGCAGGATCTGGTGCTGGCCAAGCGCGTGGCAACGGCCCGCACGCCCAGCCACCTGTGGATCGACAGCAAGAGCCGCACGGTCTATTCCTCGATGCAGGACAGCGACGAGCTGGTCGCGATCGACATGCAGACCCAGACCATCAAGTGGCGCACCAGGACCGGGCCGATGCCGGCCGACGTCTTCCTCACGCCGGATGACCGCACGCTGTTCCTGGGCCTGACCGGTGGCGACGGCGTGGAGGTGTTCGATGTCTCCGGCAGCGAGCCGCGCCTGCTGAAGAAGATCCCGACGGGCAAGGGGGCGCATGCATTTCGCACCGCGGGCGACGGCCGCCATGTCTATGTGAGCAACCGCGTGGCCAACACGATCAGCAAGATCGACTGGCAGTCCCAGCAGGTGGTGGCCAGCTATCCGGCGCCGGGGGGGCCGGACTGCATGGACATCTCGGCCGACGGGCGCTACATCCTGGTCACCTCGCGCTGGGCCAAGAAGCTCACGGTGATCGACACCCAGACGCGCCAGGTGGTGCGGCAGGTCAAGGTCGGAAAGTCGCCCCATGGTGTCTGGACGCTGGACCACGCGCCGCGCTGAGCGCCGGCAACCTGCAGCGCGTCGTGCCGCAGGTTGCATGGTAGCCGCCGCTATAGTATTGGTAGCGATGAGCCAGCCCGCAGCCTGGGCTTCGGACCCAAAGGGCACTGAAGGCTGCAGCAAGCCGGTGTACCTCACCTTCGACACCGGCCACATGGCCATCGCGCCACTCGTGGCGGATGTGCTGCGCCGCCATGACGTGAAAGTGACCTTCTTCGCCGCCGACGAGGCGACCAAGGAGGGCGACGGCAGCCTGGGCCAGCACTGGGCTCCCTGGTGGCGCGCGCGCGCCGCCGAAGGCCACGCCTTTGCCTCGCACACCTACGACCATGCCTATTGGCGGGGCGACATCCCGGCCGATGCCACCCATCCGCAGCGCTTTCGCATCCGGCCCTCCGCCGGGCCGCAGCAGGGGCGCGATCTGGTGCTGGATGCGGCGGGCTACTGCGCCGAAATACGCCGCTCGTCAGACCGCCTGCGCGAGGTCACCGGGCAGGCGCCGCTGCCCCTTTTCCGGGCCCCGGGCGGCAAGACCTCGCCGGCCCTGCTGGCGGCGGCGCGCAGCTGCGGCTATGCCCACGTCGGCTGGGCTCCGGCCGGGTTCCTGGGTGACGAGCTGCCCAGCGAGCGCTTCAGCAACCAGGCCCTGCTGGACAAGGCGCTGCGCGACATCCGGCCGGGCGACATCCTGCTGGCCCATCTGGGCATCTGGTCGCGCAAGGATCCCTGGGCGCCCGCCGTGCTGGAGCCACTGATCGTCGGCCTGCAGAAGAAGGGCTTCTGCTTTGCCACGCTGCGGCAGCATCCCGACTACCGTGACTGGATCGCGCAGCACCCCTGAACATGATGGAACTCCTGACGAACGTTTTCGCCCAGGCCCAGCAGTGGCTGTTCGAGACCCTGGTGCAGCCGGTGATGTTCGCGCTGGGCCTGGCCAGCCTGCTGGAGGATGGCTATGACGCCACCGGCTGGCTGCTGGTGGGCCTGCTGCAGATCGCGGTGCTGCTGGCCGTGATCGGACCGCTGCAGCGCTGGCGTCCGGTCGAGCCGGTGCAGGACCGGGCGGCGATACGGGTCGACATGCTCTACACGCTGCTGCATCGGCTGGGCCTGTTCCGGGTAGCGTTGTTCTTCCTGGTGGAGCCCTTCTTCGACGATTGGTTCGGCATGCTGCGGGTCCATGGCCTGAGCACCTTTCATCTCGATGAAGTATGGCCCGGCGTGACCGATCAGCCGCTGGTCAGCCTGCTGCTGTACCTGCTGGCCTTCGACTTCCTTGAGTACTGGATCCACCGTGGCCAGCATCAGTGGAACTGGTGGTGGCAACTGCATGCGCTGCACCATTCGCAGCGGCAGATGACCATGTGGAGCGACAACCGCAACCACCTGCTGGATTCGCTGCTGCACGACTGCATCGTGGTGGTGGTGGCGCAGCTGATCGGCATCGCGCCGGGGCAGTTCGTGGCGGTGGTGGCCATCATGCAGCTGAGCGAGAACTTCCAGCATGCCAACCTGCGGCTGTGGTTCGGCCGCCTGGGCGAGCGGCTGTGGATCAGTCCGCGTTTCCACCGCCTGCACCACAGCATCGGCATCGGCCACGAGACGGTGGAGCAGAACGGCCGGCGTCGGCTCGGTGGGCGCAATTTCGGGGTGCTGCTGCCCTGGTGGGACATGCTGTTCGGTACGGCCGACTTCACGCTGCGGTACGACCCCACCGGCATCCGCGACCAGGTCGAGCCGGACGCTGCGGGGCAGGTGCGCGACTATGGACAAGGTTTCTGGGCGCAGCAGTGGCTTGGGCTGAAGCGGCTGCTGGGCCGCGGCTGAGCGGCATGCCAGGCGTATTCGACGCATTCCGCCGCGCGCTGGCCGACTGCCTCCAGCCGCGGGTGCTGGCGCTGTCGCTGTTGCCCCTGCTGGCCATCGTGGCGGGCGCCTGGTGGCTCGGCCACTTCTATTGGGAGGGTGCGGTGGCCTGGACCCGTGCCTGGCTCGTCGGTGCCAGCCTGCTGCAGGGGCTCTGGGCCTGGCTGCAGATGCTCGGGGCGGCGCGTGCCGACGCGGTGCTGGCGCCGTTGCTGGTGGTGCTGGCCGTCTTGCCCCTGGTCATCCTGGCGGCGCTGCTGGTGGTGGCGCTGGTAATGACGCCGGCCCTGCTGGGCCTGGTGGCAGGGCGGCGTTTCCCTGGGCTGGAGCGGCGTCGCGGCGCTTCCTTCGTGCAGAGCCTGCTGTGGTCGACAGGTGCCACCCTGGCTGCACTCGCAGCGCTGGTGCTGTCGGTCCCGCTGTGGCTGGTGCCGCCGCTGATCCTGGTGTTGCCCCCGCTGATCTGGGGCTGGCTCACGTACCGGGTCATGGCTTTCGATGCGCTGGCGGCGCATGCGAGCGTCCAGGAGCGGCGGCTGATCTTCCATCGCCATGGCGGGCGCCTGCTGGCCACGGGCATCGCCTGCGGGTACCTGGGGGCGGCACCGGGAGTGGTGTGGATATCGGGGGCCTGGTTTCTCGCCTTCCTGCTCCCGCTCACCCTGGTGGCGGTCTGGATCTACACCATGGTGTTCGCGTTCTCGGCGCTGTGGTTCCTGCACTATTGCCTCGCAGCCCTCGAGGCGCTGCGCGCCCAGGGCACGCCCGCGTCACCAGTCGGACCTCGGTAGCGGCTACGATGGGCGGATGACTCTGCCCACGACTCCTCCCGGCGTTCCCGTGTCCCATTCCCCGCAGCACCCGCCGCGCCCTGTGCTGGAGGGTCCGCCCGTGTTCGGCCTCATCATCGTCGGCGACGAGATTCTGTCGGGCAAGCGGGCCGACAAGCACATGCCCAAGCTGATCGAGCTGCTGGGCGCGCGCGGTCTGCAGTTGTCCTGGGCGGAATACGTGGGCGATGCGCCGGACCGCATCACCGCCACGCTGGCGCGTGCCTTTGCCACCTCGGACGTGGTGTTTTCCTGCGGTGGCATCGGCGCCACGCCGGACGACCATACGCGCCAGTGCGCTGCGCGCGCGCTTGGCGAACCGCTGCGGCTGCACCCGCAAGCCGAGGCATTGATCCGCGAGCGCATGCAGGACACCGCGCGCGAGCAGGGCGTGCCCTACGAGCCGGACCGGCACGACAACGTGCACCGCCTGAACATGGGCGTGTTCCCCGAGCACGCCAGGATCATTCCCAATCCCTACAACAAGATTCCGGGCTTCAGCTGCCACGGCCCCGGCGGCGGCAGCGTGCATTTCGTACCGGGTTTTCCGGTAATGGCCTGGCCCATGATGGAGTGGGTGCTGGACCAGCACTACAGCCACCTGCACCAGCAGCATGCGCAGCAGGAGCGATCCGTGGTGATCTTCGGCTCGATGGAGGCGGCGCTGACGCCGCTGATGGAGCAGATCGAGGCGCAGTTCCCGGCGGTCAAGGTCTTCAGCCTGCCGAGCGTGGACCACGCCGAGTACGGGCGCCATATCGAACTGGGGGTCAAGGGGCCGCAGGAAGCCGTGGGGATTGCCTATCCGGCGCTGCTGCAGGGACTGAAGAACTTCGATCTGAAGTTTGGCCCCGAATTGGTGCGGCCGTGATGCATTATTTTGGTGCAAATCATATTTGCACCAATGTTGTGCGGATAGTCGTCCATCTCACGTAAACCGCAGCCAGGCGGGGGGCTAGCGCTCAAAACCCCTGCCGCAGCAAGGCAGAATAGCGGGTTGCACAGACACACGCCATGCACCACGTTTGGCACAGAAACTGCATTCCCGCATCCTGTCGCATTTTGTTCAACGCGCATTCAACTGGAGATTCCTGATGGCTAAGACCGTCGCAGACGTGATGAAGATGGTGAAGGAAAACGAAGTCAAGTTTGTTGACTTCCGCTTCACCGACACCCGTGGCAAGGAGCAGCACGTCACCGTGCCCGTGTCGCACTTCGACGAAGACAAGTTCACGTCGGGCCATGCATTCGACGGCTCCTCCATCGCCGGCTGGAAGGGCATCGAGGCTTCGGACATGTTGCTCATGCCCGATCCGAACACGGCCAATCTCGATCCCTTCTTCGAAGAGCCGACCCTGCTGCTGTCCTGCGACGTGCTGGAGCCGGGTGATGGCAAGGCCTACGACCGCGACCCGCGCTCCATCGCCAAGCGCGCAGAAGCCTACCTGAAGGCCTCCGGCCTGGGCGACACCGCCTTCTTCGGTCCGGAACCCGAATTCTTCATCTTCGACGGCATCCGTTGGGGCAATGACATGTCGGGCTGCTTCTACAAGATCGACGAGTACGAAGCCCCCTGGAACACCGGCGCCAAGATCGAAGGCGGCAACAAGGGCCACCGCCCGACCGTCAAGGGCGGCTACTTCCCGGTGCCCCCGGTCGACAGCACGCAGGACATGCGCGCCGAGATGTCCCTGATCCTCGAATCCCTGGGCATCCCGGTTGAAGTGTTCCACCACGAAGTGGCGGGCGCAGGCCAGAACGAAATCGGCACCAAGTTCAGCACGCTGGTGCAGCGCGCCGACTGGACCCAACTGCTCAAGTACGTGGTGCAGAACGTGGCCCACGCCTACGGCAAGACGGCTACCTTCATGCCCAAGCCGCTGGTCGGCGACAACGGCTCCGGCATGCACGTGCACCAGTCCATCTGGAAGGACGGCAAGAACCTGTTCGCAGGTGACGGCTACGCTGGCCTGTCGGAATACGCGCTGCACTACATCGGCGGCATCATCAAGCACGCCCGTGCCCTGAACGCCATCACCAATCCCGGCACTAACAGCTACAAGCGCCTGGTGCCCGGCTTCGAAGCCCCGGTGAAGCTGGCCTACTCGGCCAAGAACCGCTCGGCCTCGATCCGCATCCCGTACGTGGCGAACCCCAAGGGCCGCCGCATCGAGGCGCGCTTCCCCGATCCGCTGTCCAACCCGTACCTGTGCTTCTCGGCCCTGATGATGGCCGGCCTCGACGGTGTGGAAAACAAGATCGATCCGGGCGAAGCCGCGACCAAGGATCTGTACCATCTGCCGCCGGAAGAAGACGCGCTGGTGCCGACCGTCTGCCACAGCCTGGACCAGGCACTCGAGTACCTCGACAAGGACCGTGCCTTCCTGACCAAGGGCGGCGTGTTCACCGACTCCATGCTCGACGCCTACATCGAGCTGAAGATGGGCGAAGTCACGCGCCTGCGCATGGCGACCCACCCGGTCGAGTACGACATGTACTACTCGCTGTAATCCTGCCTCAGGCAAGATGAAAGGGCGGCTTCGGCCGCCCTTTTTCATGGAGAGGGCTTTTCCCCTGAACCTGTGGTTCTTGCCGGCTTTGCATGGCTTTTGCATGTCCTGACAAGGATTTGCACGATACTGGCGGCCTTCTCCGGCCAGGGTCCAGGCCCTCCAGCAGATACCGCATGACACACCCTTTTCTCGTCTCTCTTGTCGCTGCCGCGGCAGTGCTGGCGGCTCTTCCGGCTGCGGCCCAGGACCGCATCTACCGTTGTGGCAACGAGTACACCAACAACGCTGCCAATGCCAAGCAGCGCGGCTGCAAGCTGGTCGAGGGTGGCAACATCACCGTCATCCAGGGCACCCGTCCGGCTGCGGCCCCGTCGGGCGGCGGTGGTGGTGGCAGCAGCGTGGTGACCGCGCCGCCCAATGCACCGCGCGTCGACGTGTCCGAGCAGCGTGCCCGCGATTCGGATGCGCGGGCCATCCTGGAAGGCGAGTTGCGCCGCGCCGAGGCCCGGCAGATGGACCTGGTCCGCCAGTACAACAACGGCCAGCCGGCACGGCAGCCGTCCGAGGCGGGCGATGATGCGCGCTACCGCGACCGCGTGGCCGAGCTGAAGGCCAGCGTGGCGCGCAACGAGGCCGACATCGCCGGCATCAAGCGCGAGATAGCGAGGCTGCCGTCGTCACGATGAACCTACGCCTGCCGGGGGTCCCCAAACTTGCCTCGCGCGCAGCGCGCTACAAGGCCTTCGACCTGCTGGCCACGCTGGTGGCCGTGGTGCGCACCGATGGCTCGGTCATCTTCGCCAACGCGGCGCTGGAAGATGCCATCGGCACTTCGCGCCGGACCATCCAGGGCACGCCCTTCGGCGACTTCTTCACCGAGCCGCAAATCCTGCGCAATGCCCTCGAGGGGGCGGCCGACAACGAGTTCTCGGCCCTGCGCTACGAGGCCCTGGTGCGGCGCGCCAACCAGGAGACCTTCCCGGTCCATGTGATCGTGGCGCAGACCGAGCGGCGCGGCGAGACCATCGTCGAGTTGCTGCCGCTGGAGCTGCAGGCCAAGCAGGACCGCGAGGAGCGGCTGATCGACCAGGCGCAGGCCAACAAGGAGCTGATCCGCAACCTCGCCCACGAGATCAAGAACCCGCTGGGCGGCATCCGCGGCGCGGCGCAGCTGCTGCAGATGGAGATCGAGTCACGCGACCTGATCGAGTACACGCAGGTCATCATCCACGAGGCCGACCGGCTGCAGACCCTGGTGGATCGCCTGCTGGCGCCGCACCGCCGCCCGCACGTGGTGGGCGACGTCAACATCCATGAGGTCTGCGAGCGGGTGCGCTCGCTGATCATGGCCGAATTCCCGCGCGGGCTGCGGGTGGTGCGCGACTACGACACCTCGATCCCGGAGTTCCGCGGCGACCGCGAACAGCTGATCCAGGCCGTGCTCAACATCACGCACAACGCGGCGCAGGCCCTGGCCGAGCGCATTTCCGAGGGCGACGCGCAGATCGTCCTGCGCTCGCGCATCGCGCGCCAGGTCACTTTCGGCAAGCAGCGCTACCGACTGGCATTGGAATTGCATGTCATCGACAACGGGCCCGGCGTGCCGGACTCGATCAAGGACCGTATCTTCTATCCGCTCGTGTCGGGTCGGGAGGGCGGTTCCGGCCTGGGGCTGACGCTGGCACAGACATTTGTCCAGCAGCACCATGGCCTGATCGAGTGCGACAGTGTCCCGGGGAGGACGGATTTCAAGTTGTTGATCCCGTTGCCCTGACATCGATAACAAACTGACCTGAGGTATGCGCAAGACATGAAGCCGATCTGGATAGTAGATGACGACCAATCCATCCGCTTCGTGCTGGAGAAGGCGCTTCTGCGCGAGGACCTGCCCACCCGCAGCTTCACCAACCCGCGTGAAGTGCTGGCGGCGCTGGAAGAAACCCAGGACGACGATCCGGACAGCCAGGGCCCGCAAGTCCTGGTGAGCGACATCCGCATGCCGGGGGGCTCGGGCCTGGATCTGCTCGAGAAGGTCAAGGAGAAGCTGCCAGGCCTGCCGGTCATCATCATGACCGCGTTCTCCGACCTGGATAGCGCCGTCTCGGCCTTCCAGGGCGGTGCCTTCGAATACCTGCCCAAGCCTTTCGACCTTCCCAAGGCGGTGGAGCTGATCCGCCGCGCCGTCGAAGAAAGCCAGCGCGAGGAAGTGGCCGAGGAGCGCATGGCCGCCGCGCCCGAGATGCTGGGCCAGGCGCCGGCGATGCAGGACGTGTTCCGCGCCATCGGCCGCCTTTCGCAAAGCAATGTGACGGTGATGATCACCGGCGAATCCGGCTCGGGGAAGGAACTGGTCGCACGGGCGCTGCACAAGCATTCGCCGCGCGCCAATGGGCCATTCGTGGCCATCAACACCGCGGCCATTCCCAAGGATCTGCTCGAGAGCGAACTGTTTGGCCATGAGCGCGGCGCCTTCACCGGCGCGCAGACCATGCGCCGCGGCCGCTTCGAGCAGGCCGAGGGCGGCACGCTGTTCCTCGACGAAATCGGCGACATGCCCTTCGACCTGCAGACACGCCTCCTGCGCGTGCTGTCGGACGGGCACTTCTACCGGGTCGGTGGCCACAACGCGGTCAAGGCCAATGTGCGTGTGATCGCCGCCACCCACCAGGACCTGGAACAGCGCGTGAAGGACGGCGTGTTCCGCGAGGATTTGTTCCACCGCCTCAATGTCATCCGGCTGCGCCTGCCGGCGCTGCGCGAACGGCGCGAGGACGTGCCCATGCTCACGCGGCATTTCCTGCAGCAGAGCGCCAAGCAGCTGGGCGTCGAGCCCAAGCGCATCGCCGATGCCGCGCTGGCCAAGCTCAGCGGCTTTGGCTTCCCGGGCAATGTGCGGCAACTGGAGAACATCTGCCACTGGCTGACCGTGATGGCGCCGGCCCAGGTGATCGAGCCCAAGGACCTGCCGCCCGAGGTCTCGGGTACCGAGTTCCATGCCATGCCTGCGCCGTCGCTGCCGGCGGCCCCGGTGCTGACGCTGCCGGTGGCTGCATTGGCGGATGCGCCCGCCGTTCCCGTGCTGGCCGGTGAGGCGGTCACGCCTTCGGCCGTGGAAGCCGTGCCCGCGGCCAGCGGCTGGGAGCACGGATTGGAGGCCGAGGCGCTGGCCTTGCTGGGCGAGGGGCGCCACGACGTGTGGGACGAGCTCTCGCGCAGGTTCGAGTCGCGCCTGATCCTGACCGCGTTGGCCAGCACGCGCGGACGCCGCATCGAGGCCGCGCAGAAGCTCGGCATCGGGCGCAACACCATCACGCGCAAGATCCAGGAACTGGGACTGGAATAGCCCTGCTACGGCGCCGCTTCGGCGGCGTCTCCTGTGCCGCCCGCTTCCTCGGCCGCAACGGTCTGCAGGAAGCGCTGCACGGCCGGGTTCTCACTGCGGGAATGCCGGGCCAGCGCAATCCCTATCGATGCCTCGGCCGGCAGTTCCGACAGCGGCCTGAACACGGCCCCGGCCGAGGACTGCAGCGGCGTATTGGCGGCAGGGACCAGCGCCAGCCCAAGGCCGCTGGCAACCAAGCCCAATACCGTCTGTACCTGTACCGCCTCCTGCGTGACATGTGGGGCTACGCCCGCACGCTGCAACAGCAGGCTGGCCGCCGCATGCAGGCCGCCAACCGGTGAAGGGGCATAGCCGATAAAGGGCTGGCCGTCGAGGTCGCGCAGTGACAGCACTTCCTGGGCGGCCAGTGGGTGGCCAGGAGGCAGGGCGACGCAGAACACGTCTTGCTCGATGGGGTGAAACAGCACGTCTGGCGGCCGGCTGGTGGGCACGCGGACAAAGCCCAGGTCGAGCGTGCGGGCCTCCACCAGTGCCAGCAACTCCTGGTTCGTCCCCTCTCGCAATTCCAGGCGCACATTGGGATAGCGCTGGCTGAAGGCGCGTACCAGCCGCGGCAGCAGGCGCAGCGTCACCGAGCCGCTGAAGCCGATGTGCAGCGTGCCGACCTCGCCATTCACAGCGGAGCGCGCGTTGGTTGCCACATCTGCCGCGGCATCGAGGCAGCGGCGGGCCGACTCCAGGGCGCCCTGGCCCGCAGGCGTCAGGCGCACCCCGCGCGAGCTGCGCACGAACAGCGGCGTGCCGATTTCTTCTTCGAGCTTGCGGATGGCCACCGAGAGCGGCGGTTGGGCCATGAACAGCCGTTCTGAAGCCGCTCGAAAGCTCCGCTCCTCGGCCAGCACCACGAATTGCTTCAGTTGTCGGAGGTCCATCTATACACCATGTATATCGAAGCTTGCATCCAAAGTATTGGATCAGATATGGAAGCCTGCCTACGATGCAGCGTGCATATCTGCTGCCATGTCGCGTGGCGCAGGTGCTGCGGGGCGCAAGCAGACCAGTAACGGCTTTGCGCCTGCGCTCTTACCAAGACGGAGACAAACATGCGATTCATGCTTTTAAGGCGCCACTGCGCCAGCGTTCTGGCCGCTGCAGGCCTGCTGGCGGCTACGGGCGCGGCCCGGGCCCAGACCTGGCCCGAGCGGCCGATCAAGCTGGTGGTACCGGTGTCTGCGGGCGGGCCGTCCGACACGGTGGCGCGCGTGGTCGCGCAGCGCCTGAGCGAGCGGCTGGGCCATCCCATCATCGTGGACAACAAGCCCGGCGGCGGCGCCAACATCGGCACCGACTTCGTCGCCAAGGCGCCCGCCGATGGCTACACGCTGCTGCTGGGCTCGACCACGCAGGCGATCAACGCCACGCTCTATCCCACGCTCAACTACGACCTGCTGCGCGACTTTGCGCCGGTGTCGCGCCTGACCACCGGGCCGCTGGTGCTGGTGGTCAACAACCGGTTGCCGGTGTCCAGCGTGCAGGAGCTGGTCGCCCTGTCCAGGACCAGGCCGCTCAACTTTGCGTCTTCCAACGTGGGCGCCTCGACGCATCTGGCGAGCGAGATGCTCAAGTCGCGCAGCGGCATGGATGCCCAGCACGTGCCCTACAAGGGGAGCGGCCCGGCGCTGACCGACACCATGGCCGGGCAGGTCGATTTCATGTTCGACACCATGCTCAGCGCCATGCCTTTCGTCACGGCCGGCAAGCTCAAGGCGTTGGCCGTGACCAGCGCGCAGCGCGCGCCTACCGCACCCAACCTGCCGACCATGATCGAGTCCGGCATGCCGGGCTTCGAGGCCACGGCCTGGAACGGCATCTTTGCGCCTGCCAGGACGTCGCCGGCCATCGTCGCCCGGCTCAACACCGAGATCCAGAAGGTGCTGGCCGAGCCGGAGGTGAAGGAGAAGTTTGCGGCCCAGGGCTTTGCGGTTGCGGGCCAGACGCCGCAGGAGTTTGGCCAGTTCACCCGCGCCGAAATCACCAAATGGGGCGAGGTCGTGAAGGCCTCCAAGGCCACAGCCGAGTAGGCCGAACCCCGCCCCGCCACCCAGGAGACATATCCATGACCAAGATCCAACGCCGCCTGACAACAGGCTTCTTCCTTGCCCTCACCGCCGCAGCCGCCGCGGGCCGCGCCTGGGCCGACAGCTATCCCAGCAAGGCGGTGAAGATCGTCGTGCCCTACGCGCCTGGTGGCGCGAACGACATCGTGGCGCGGCTGGTGGCGCAGAAACTCACGGATGCGATGGGCCAGCCCGTCATCGTCGAGAACAAGCCCGGCGCCTCCGGCAACCTGGGGGCCGAGCAGGTGGCGCGTGCACCGGCCGACGGCTACACGCTGATCCTGGTGACCACCGGCCACACCATCGCGCCTTCGCTCTACAAGAACCTGCGCTACAACATCCGGACCGACCTGGCGCCGGTGACCGAGTTCACCAGCGGCCCGTTGCTGGTGATGGTGAATCCGTCCTCACCCTACAAGACGGTGGCGGACGTGATCGCCGCCTCCAAGGCCAAGCCCAACCTGATCAACTTCGGCTCGGCCGGCAATGGCTCGTCTACCCATCTGGCGACCGAGCTGCTGGCGTCCATGGCGGGCATCAAGATGACCCACATCCCCTACACCGGCAGCATGCCGGCCATGCAGGACGTGATGTCGGGCAATGCCCAGCTGGTGATGGACCTGATGCTGTCGGCCGCACCGCAGGTGGCCGGTGGCCGGCTGCGCGCCATCGGCATCACCAGCGCCAAGCGCTCGCCGCAACTGCCCGACGTGCCCACCGTGGCCGAGTCCGGCCTGCCGGGTTTCGAGGTCGGCGTCTGGAACGGCCTGATGGCGCCCGCGGGCACGCCCAAGCCGGTGATCGACAAGCTCAACGCCGAGATCCGCAAGGTGTTGGCCGACCCCGAGATGAAGAAGCGCTTCGAGGCCCAGGGCTTCGAGGCCGCCTGGACGCCGCCGGAGAAATTTGGTGCCTTGATCCATTCCGAGATCGACCGTTGGGCCCAGGTGGTCCAGTCCTCTGGCGCCAAGGTCGAATGACCACGGCCGCTCTTCGCCATTCCTGCTAACCCCGCTCAGTCTCATGTCCGCCAGCTACGCCCTCAGCCGCCTTCTGAACCCCCGCTCTGTTGCCGTGATCGGCGCGTCTGAGGACGCGCTGCGCATCGGCGGGCGCCCGCTCAGCTACATGCTTGGCCAGGGCTACCAGGGCCGGCTGATGCCGGTCAACCCGAACCGGCCCAGCATCCAGGGCCTGCCGGCCTTTGCCAGCGTGGCCGCGCTGCCTGAGACGCCGGATGTGGCCATCGTCGCCGTGGCGGCCAGGCTGGCGCCGCAGGTGGTGGCGGACCTGGGCGCGCGCGGCACGCCGGCGGCCATCGTGTTCTCTGCCGGCTTTGCCGAGATGGGCGAGGAGGGCGCCTTGCTGGAGCAGCAGATGGTGGCCGCAGCGCGCGCCAGCGGCATCCGCCTGCTGGGGCCCAATTCGCTGGGGGTGCTCAACCCGCGCATCGGCTTCTATGGCAGCTTCACCTCGGTGGTGGAGATGGGCTTTCCGCAGCCGGGCCGCGTGGGCATAGCGAGCCAGTCGGGCGCCTATGGCAGCCACATCCTGGGGCTGGCGCGCGAGTTTGGCATTGGCGTCTCGTCCTGCGTGATGAGCGGCAACGAGTGCGACATCACCCTGGGCGACCTGGTGCAGGCCTTTGTAGAGGACGGCGATACCAAGGTGATCACCGTCTACTCCGAAGGCATCCGCGACGGCCAGCGCCTGCTGGCGGCGCTGGAGGCCGCGCGCCGCGCGCGCAAGCCGGTGGTGATGATGAAGGTGGGCACCAGCGCGGTCGGCAGCGCCGCGGCGCAGTCGCATACCGCCTCCATCGCCGGCAACGATGCGGTGACCGACGCGGTGCTGGCCGACCATGGCGTGGTACGCGCCCGCTCTACCGAGCACATGCTGGACGTGGCGCGGCTGGCCACGCGCCGCATCTACCCGGTCAACAACTCGCTGGGCGTGATCACGGTGAGCGGCGGCGCCGGCGTGATCGTGTCCGACGCGGCCGAGCTCGTGGGGCTGCCCATGCCCGAGATGCCGGCCGCCGCGCAAAAGCACTTGAAGGAGCTGATCCCCTTTGCCGCGCCGCGCAACCCGGTGGACTGCACGGCGCAGTTCATGAACGACCTGAGCATTGCCGGCCGTTTTGCCGAGGCCGTGGTGCAAGAGGGCGGCTACCAGTCCATCCTGGGTTTCTTCACCTACACCGTGGGCGCGGCTTCCATCGCCGACGGCCTGCGTGCGCAGCTCAAGGCCGTGCGCGACAGGCACCCGGACCGGTTGTTCGTGCTGTCCATCCTGGCCTCGAAAGAGCGCGTGCGCCAGTACGAGGAAGATGGCTTCACGGTGTTCGAAGATCCGGCGCGCGCCGTGATTGCGATCGAGGCCATGGGCCGTTTTGGCGATGCCTTTGCGCGCCAGCCAGGCCTGCCCGCGCCAGTAGTGCCGCAGTTGGCCTTGCCGGCCGAAACGCCGAGCGAGGCCGAGGCCAAGCGCGTACTGGCCGAGGCCGGCATTGCGGTGGCCCCCGAGCGCTCTTGCGCCACGGCCGACGCGGCGGTGGCGGCGGCCGAGGCGCTGGGCTGGCCCGTCGTGATGAAGATCCTGTCGCCCGACATCCTGCACAAATCCGAGATCGGTGGCGTGCTGCTGAACGTGGCTGACGCGGACGCGGTGCGCGCCGGTTTTGCCACCTTGATAGCGCGCGGCAAGAAGGCTGCGCCCGCTGCCCGCATCGAAGGCGTGCTGGTCGCCAAGCAACTCAGTGGCGGCGTCGAATGCATCCTGGGCATCCAGCGCGACCCGGTATTTGGCCCGGTGGCCATGTTTGGCCTGGGCGGCATTTTTGTCGAGGTGATGAAGGACGTGGTGCTGCAGCAGTGTCCGTTTGGCGAAGACGTGGCCGAGAAGATGATCCGCTCCATCAAGGGCGCGCCCTTGCTGCTGGGCGCGCGCGGCAAGCCGCCGGTGGATGTGAAGGCACTGGCCGCGATGCTGGCGCGCCTGTCGGTGTTGGCGCACCAGGCCGGGCCGCGCCTGCAATCCATCGACCTGAACCCGGTGTTTGCATTGCCCGCAGGGCAGGGCGCCTACGCGGCTGATGCGGTGATCGAGTTGCTGCTCGCCACGCCAGTGGCCGAGTCGCCAGCTGTGGCAGAGGCTTTGGCGTAATTCCAATCTTTAGAAGAAAAGTGGCTAAAGCCAAGGTTCTGCCTTGGCTTGTAGCTACAAAAAGCGGAGCAATTGCCATGCCTCTCAATACACAGCACCTGCTGTCCCGCGACTTCGCCCCGGTAGAGCAGGCCTACAGCGCGCATGACAGCATGCTCTATGCCCTGGGCTGCGGCCTGGGCGCCGACCCGCTCGATGCTGGGCAACTGCGCTATGTCTACGAGCGCGCCGCAGGCGGCCTGCAGGCGCTGCCCACGCTGGCCAATGTGCTGGGCTACAGCGGCTTCTGGGCCGACCAGCCAGATACCGGCATCACCTGGCAAAAGCTGGTGCATGCCGAGCAGGCCATAGAACTGCACCAGCCGCTGCCCGCAGCGGGCCGCGTGATCGGCCAGACCCGCGTGGTCGGGCTGCATGACAAGGGCGCGGAAAAAGGCGCGCTCATGCTGCAGCAGCGGCGCGTGACCGATGCCGTCACCGGCACGCTGCTGGCCAGCGTCACGCAGACCACCATGCTGCGCGCCGATGGCGGTTTTGGCGGATCGCACGGCCAGCCGCTGGCCGCGCCGCACGTCATCCCTGAGCGTGCGCCCGACCATGTCTGCGACTTGCCCACGCTGGCGCAGGCCGCGCTGCTGTACCGCCTGAATGGCGACACCAACCCCTTGCATGCCGACCCGGCGGTGGCGCAGGCGGCGGGGTTCTCGCGGCCCATCCTGCATGGCCTGGCGACCATGGGTGTGGCGCTGCACGCGGTGCTCAAGACCGTGCTGGGCTACGACGCCGCGGCCGTGCGCGGCATGCGGGTGCGCTTCACCGCGCCGGTGCTGCCAGGCGAGACATTGCGCACCGAGCTGTGGCGCGACGGCAGCGTGGTGTCGCTGCGCACCACCGTGCTGGAGCGCGGCGTGCTCGTGCTCAACGCCGGCCGCGTCGAGCTGGCCTGATTCGAATCAACGAAGGAGTTCTCAATGGATTTGCAGATCAATGGCAAGGTTGCCATCGTCACCGGCTCGGCCCGTGGCCTGGGCGCCGCCACCGCGCGCCGGCTGGCGCAAGAGGGCGCCAAGGTCGTCATCACCGACATCCTCAACGAGCAGGCCGAAGCCACTGCTGCCGCGCTGCGCGCCGATGGCCTGCAGGCGCACTGCATCGTCGCCGACATCACCAAGGGCGCCGAAGTGCAGCGCCTGGTGGACGAGGCCATTGCCCACTTTGGCGGCGTGCACATCCTGGTCAACAACGCCGGCTTCCCACGCGACAAGTACCTGGTGAAGATGAGCGAAGACGACTGGGACCTGGTGATGGAAGTCATGCTCAAAGGCGCCTTCCTGGCCTGCAAGGCCGTGATGCCGCGCTTTATCGAGCAGGGCTGGGGCCGCGTGATCAACATCAGCTCGCGCGCGCACTTTGGCAACCCCACGCAGGCCAACTACTCGGCCGCCAAGGCGGGCCTGATCGGCATGGCCAAGGCGCTGGCGATAGAAGAAGGGCGCTACGGCATCACCGTGAACTGTGTGGCGCCCGGCTTCATGGAAACCGAGATGGTGCAGGCCCTGCCCACCTACGAGACCATCAAGGAGCGCGCCATCGCCATGCAGCCGATCAAGCGCGTGGGCAAGCCGGAGGACATCGCCAATGCAGTGGCCTTTTTGGCATCCGAGCGTGCAAGTTTCATCACCGGAGAAGTCCTCCACGTCACAGGCGGCCGCTATGGCTGAACCCGTGCAGTGCCGCGTGCAGGCCGACGGCGTGGCCGTGCTCACGCTGGACAACCCACCGCTCAACGTCGTCTTCCGTGGCCTGACCGAGGCACTGGGCCGCGCGCTGGATGCGTTGGCGGCCGATGCCTCGGTGCGCGCGGTGGTCGTCACCGGGGCCGGCACGCGCGCGTTCTGCGCGGGCTCGGATATCGCCGAATTTCAGCCGCTGATGCAGCCCGGCCGCATCGGGCCCGAGAAACTCGAACTGCAACACGCAGTGTTTGCGCGCCTGGACGATTTCCCCAAGCCCACCGTTGCCGCCGTCAACGGCCTGGCCTATGGCGGCGGGCTGGAGATCGCCGTGTGCTGCGACCTGATCGTGGCCGACGCGGCCGCGCGCTTTGCGCTGCCCGAGATCAAGCTCGGCGTCTTCCCCGGCAGCGGCGGCCCGGTGCGGGTCACGCGCAGGGTGGGCGAGGGGCGGGCCAAGGAGCTGATGTTCCTCGGCGAGCCCATCGATGCGCCCACCGCGCTGGCCTGGGGCTTGGTCAACCGCGTGGTGCCGCAGGGCACGGCGCTGGATGTCGCACTGGCCCTGGCCGCTGCGCTGGCGCAGCGCCCGCCGCTGGCACTGGCACTGTGCAAGCAGGCCATCGATCTGACCTTCGACCGCACGGAAGACGCGGCCATTGCCGCTGCGCTGCCGCTGTCCGAGCGCGTCTTTACCTCGGCCGAATCCAAAGAGGGCGTGCGCGCCTTTCTGGCCAAGGAGACGCCGAACTTCCCCAACGCATTGCACCAGGAATAGCACCATGAAAAGAGCCGCCATCGTCTCCCCCCTGCGCACGCCCATCGGCGCCTTTGGCGGCGCGCTGCGCAGCGTGCCGGTCGAGGAGCTGGGTGCCATCGTCGCCCGCGCCGTCGTGGCGCAGACCGGGCTGGATCCGGCCCTGATCGAAGACGTGGTCTTCGCCCATTCCTATGCCAATGGCGAGGTGCCCTGCACGGGGCGCTGGGTGGCATTGCAGGCCGGCTTCCCGATCGAGGTCGCGGGCATGCAACTGGACCGCCGCTGCGGCAGCGGCCTGCAGGCCATCGCCACGGCCGCCATGATGGTGCAGACCGGCGCGGCCGACGTGGTCATGGCCGGTGGCGTCGAGAGCATGAGCAATGTCGAGTACTACAGCACCGACATGCGCTGGGGCAAGCGCGCCGGCAGCGTCAGGTTCCACGACCGCCTGGAGCGCGGCCGCGAGCGCTCGCAGCCCGAGGCGCGCTTTGGCCGCATCAGCGGCATGATCGAAACGGCCGAGAACCTGGCGCGCGACTACAACATCAGCCGCGAAGAGGCCGATGCCTTTGCGCTGCGCAGCCACCAGCGCGCCGCCGCCGCCTGGGCCAGCGGCAAGTTTGCTGAAGAGGTGGTGCCCGTCAGCGTGCCGCAGCGCAAGGGCGACGCGCTGCTGGTAGACCGCGACGAAGGCATCCGCGCCGACCTGAGCCTGGAGCAGCTCGCCAGGCTCAAGCCGCTCATGAAGGACGGCACGGTCACGGCCGGCAACGCCTGCCAGCAGAACGACGCCGCCGCCGCCTGCCTGATCGTGGCCGAAGACAAACTCGAAGAACTGGGCCTCACACCCATTGGCTACCTGCACAGTTGGGCGGCCTCAGGCTGCGAGCCTTCGCACATGGGCATAGGCCCGGTGCCCGCGGTGAAGAAGCTGTTTGGCCGCAATGGCCTGTCGTTCGACGACATGGGACTGGTCGAGCTGAACGAAGCCTTTGCCTGCCAGGCGCTTGCGGTCGCCAAAGGCTGGGGCTGGAACGATCCGGAGCGCTTCAACGTCAACGGCTCGGGCATTTCGCTGGGCCACCCGGTGGGCGCAACGGGCGTGCGCATCATGACCTCGCTGCTGCGCGAGATGCAGCGGCGCGGCGCGCGCTACGGGCTGGAGACGATGTGCATCGGCGGCGGGCAGGGGCTGGCAGCGGTGTTCGAAAGCGCCTGAGGCCATGACCTATCCCTTCCTCAACAAGCTGCGCGTCATCGAAAGCTCGGCCTTCATCGCCGCGCCACTCGCCGGCCTGACGCTGGCGCAGTTTGGCGCCGACGTGATCCGCGTCGACATGATTGGCGGCGGCATCGACTACGCGCGCATGCCGCGCATGCCGCAGCCCGATGGCAAGGGCCGCAGCCTGTACTGGACGGCGCTCAACAAAGGCAAGCGCTCGGTCGCCATCGACCTGCGCAGGCCCGAGGGCCGCGAGCTGATCCAGGCGCTGGCCACCGCGCCCGGGCCGGATGCCGGCGTGCTGCTGACCAACATCGGCACACCCTGGCTCGCGCACGAGGTACTGGCCACAAGGCGCGCTGATGTCATCAGCTGCACCATCCAGGGCAATGGCGATGGCAGCACGGCGGTGGACTACACCGTGAACTGCGCCACCGGCTACCCGGCCATCACCGGCGGCGGCTCGCGCGAGCGGCCGGTGAACCATGTGCTGCCGGCCTGGGACATTGCCTGCGCCTACCAGGCGGCCTTTGCCGTGGTGGCGGCGGTGGACCACCGGCGCCGTACCGGCGCTGGGGCGGAGCTGAAGCTGGCGCTGTCCGACATGGCCTTCACCATGCTGTCGCACCTGGGCGTGCTGGCCGAGGCCGAGCTGCTGCAGCAAGAGCGGCCGTCCATCGGCAACCACCTCTACGGCGCTTTCGGCCGCGACTTCGGCACGGCCGATGGCGGGCGCATCATGGTGGCCGCGATCTCGGCCGCGCAGTGGAAGGCGCTGGTCGCCTGTTGCGGCATCGGCGAAGCCATTGCCGCGCTGCAGCAGCGCATGGGCCTGGACTTCGGCGACGAGGCGCAACGCTTTGAAGGCCGCGACGCCATTGCGCAGCTGGTCGAGCCCTGGTTCGCTGCCCGCAGCCAATCCGACGCGCAGGCTGCGCTGGAACGGCACAAGGTCTGCTGGGGCTCCTACAGCACCGTGCGCGAGCTGCTGGCGAACGATCCGCGCGTGAGCGCCGCCAACCCGGTTTTCGAGCATCTCGCCACGCCGGGCATTGGCGCCCATCTGTCCGCGGGCACCGCGGTACGCGTGCCCGCAATGCTGCGCGAGGCGACCGCTCCCGCCGCCTTGCTGGGCACCCACACCGACCAGGTGCTGTCCGAGGTACTGGGCCTGGACGGCGGCGCCATCGGCCGCCTGCACGACGCCGGCGTGGTAGCGGGACCCGAACGTGACCCTAGCGCAGCATGAGCAGCGCCGGTGATCGTTGCGCCGGGATCGGCCGCGAGGAGCGCGCCGGTGAGTGCATCGACCCGCAGGCCGGCATGCTGCGCCTGCGCGCCCTCGACGCACTGGCCATGCAGGCAATGGCATGCTTCGCTCCATCATTTGCATGAACAAGGAGAGTCCGATGCTGCGCAGCCTGTTGTTCGTCCCCGGCGACCGGGTCGAACGCTTCGACAAGGCCGTGGCCAGCGGCGCGCAGGGCGTGCTGCTGGACCTGGAGGACGCGGTGGCGCCTGGCGGCAAGGCTGCCGCGCGCGATGCAGTCGCAGGCTGGATCGCCCGGCGCCCCGCCGGCGGGGCGCCGGCCATGGTGCGCATCAACGGCGCCGGCACGCCCTGGCACGAGGACGACCTGCGATTTGTCGCACAGCTGCCGGTGGCCGTGGGCCTGATGTGTCCCAAGGCCGAGCCCGCAACACTGCCCGCGGTGGCAGCGCGGCTGGGTGCCGGCCGGGCGCTCTATGCGTTGGTCGAAACGGTGGCCGGCGTGCTCGGTCTGCGCTCCCTGGCCGCCACGCCGGGGCTCACGCGCATTGCCTTCGGCAACGTGGATTTCGGCATCGATGCCGGCATCACGCCGGGTGAGGACGAGGTCGAGCTGGCTGCCGTCCGCACCATGCTGGTCCTGGAGTCGCACCTGGCCGGCCTGCCGGCGCCGATGGACGGCGTGAGCCTGGAGGTGTCCGATGCCGAGCGCATGGCGCAGCACGCGGCGCGCGCCCGCCGCTTCGGCTTTGGCGGCAAGCTCTGCATCCACCCGCGCCAGGTGGGCGCGGTGCACGCAGCCTTCCTGCCGTCGGCCGGCGACATCGCCTGGGCCCGGGGCGTTCTTGCTGCCTTCGATGCGAGCGGCGGGGCGGCCGTCGCCTTCGAGGGGAAGATGGTGGACCGCCCGGTAGCCGAGCGCGCCCGCCAACTGCTGGCAGAGGCGGGTGGCAGAGGTCCGGAATCCCGGGGCTGAAGAATAGTGCCTGAAGCCCAGGTGCTACCTGGGATTTCAGCTATTAAATTGATAGTGGTCAGGCTTCCAGCACTACGGGCGCGTGATCGCTCGGCTGTGGGTTCTTGCGCGGTGCGCGGTCGATGCGGCAGGCCGTCACCCGGGGCTTCAGCGCCTCGCTCACCAGGATGTGGTCGATGCGCAGGCCGCGGTTCTTCTGGAAGCCCAGCATGCGGTAGTCCCACCACGAGAAGCTTTTCTCCGGCTGCTCGAACAGGCGGAAGGCATCGGTCAGGCCCAAATCGAGCAGGGCGCGGAAATGCGCGCGCTCCTCGCTGGTGTGGTGGATGGTTTCGCGCAGGCCTTCGGGGTCGAAGCTGTCGCGGTCCTCGGGTGCCACGTTGAAATCGCCCAGCAGCACCAGCCGCGGGTGGGCCGCCAGTTCTGCCTTGACCTGCGCGTGCAGCGCGTCGAGCCACTGCATCTTGTAGGCGAACTTGTCGCTGCCCGGCGCCTGGCCGTTGACGAAATAGCAGTTGATGACGCGCAGCGGTCCGTCGGCTGTCTGCACCGTCGCCGCGATCACGCGCGACTGCGGGTCCTCGAAGCCCGCGATGTTGCGCGACACGTCCGTGAGCGGCGCCAGGCTCAGGATGGCCACGCCGTTGTAGGTCTTCTGGCCGAACACCGCGCTGTGATAGCCGGCCGACTGCAGGACCTCGAGCGGGAACTTGTCTTCGGTGAGCTTGAGTTCCTGCAGGCACAGCACGTCCACCGGATTGGCGATCAGCCAGTCCAGCACCTGCGGCAGGCGGACGGCGAGGGAGTTGACATTCCAGGTGGCAATACGCATAAACAATTTATCCTATTGATTTAAAAGGATTTTTAAATCCTTTAATGCTTTGATACCCCCATAGATACCCCCAAATTAGTTTGCTTGGCAGGGGCGTTTGGCTCGTAGACCAGCGAAGCGTGGGGTAGCGAAACATGTGCTGCTGAGCGCAGCAGCTACGAAGTTTCAGCTAATCATTGTATTTCAACGGTTGCTGAAAACAGACAATCGGGTGAAACTGCCTTGACGATTTCACTGGAAGTGCTATTTTCAGCGTGTGATGAAAACGCACGATCCAGTGAAAACCGAGCTTCAGGGTGCAGACGCTTTGCGCCTCCTGTTGGAGGAGGTGCCTGCAATCGAGAGTGTTGACGTTCATGTCGTTGGACACGAGCCAGATGCAGGCGTCGACCTCGTTGCCGATGTGACGGCCTTTGGTCACCAGCATAAGCTGGTCGCAGAGGTGAAGTCGAGTGGGCAGCCTCGTCACGTGCGTTCGGCCCTTTTGTCCCTGCGCGACTACGTAGAGCGGCAGGCCGACCGCGTGACGCCGATCCTGATCGCGCCCTACCTATCGTCGCAGGCGCAGGATCTATGTCGAGAGTTCGGCGTCGCGTATCTCGATCTTGAGGGAAATGCCCGGCTGGCCTTCGGCACCTTCTTTCTTTCGCGCCAGTTCGCGAAGAGGCCCGTTATGGAGCGGCGGGAACTGCGTTCGCTGTTTAAGCCGAAATCGGTTCAGGTGCTCAAAGTTTTGCTTCGCGAGCCATCAAGGCGATGGCGGGTAGCCGAGCTAGCCGAGGTTGCCGGAGTGAGCTTGGGCCATGTCAGCAATGTTCGGAACGGCCTGCTGGACCGGGAGTGGGCGCAATTGGCCGAGGACGGGATGTTCCTAGCCGCTCCGGACGCGCTTCTGGACGCATGGCGCGATGCCTATGAGGCACCGTCCGGCCAGCGGCGGGCTTTTTACACCACCCTGCACGGCGCATCGTTCGATGCTGTGTTGAGGGATCGTCCGCCCGAGGGTAAAGGGAAGATTGCACTCGCGTCGTTCTCAGCCGCGCAGTGGCTGGCGCCTTTCGGCAGAACGGGAACTCACTATTTCTATGCTGACGCAGAAGGCCTTGAAATCCTGCGGTCGAAATTGAAGCTTTCGAGCGCCAGCAAGGGTGAGAACGTGGTCGTGACCGTGCTGGATGATCCAGGACTGTTCCGCGACACCGTGCAGCCCGCTTCGGGCGTGGTCTGCACAAGCCCGGTCCAAACTTACTTGGACTTGGCTGCGGCGGGCGAGCGCGGACAGGAAGCGGCAGACCACCTTCGGCAAGAGAGGTTGCAATGGCAGGAATGACACCTGGAGAGGCTCAACACGCGAGCGAGTACGACGACCGGACGACTGCGGCCGTCAAATCAGTGCTCGTTGAAATCGGGCAGATCCTCGGCAGCTTCAAGGGGCGTTTCGCCATCGTGGGTGGTGCCGTGCCATGGCTGCTGCTTGGCAATGAGGACATGCCGCACGTTGGGACGCTGGATGTGGATCTAGGCTTGGATGCTGCTGCCCTTGGGGACGGGGAATACGTCCATCTGGTCAAAGCATTGCTGGGCCACGGTTATGAACAACGCAAAGAACTCCGACGATTCCAACTGGTGCGTCAGATCCAAGCAGATGATGGTGGGCTTCCCATTGATGTGGTGATCGACTTCTTGATGCCCAGGGACGCGGAGATCGTGAAGAACGTGCCTCCGCTGATCAGCGACTTTGCTGTACAGAAAGCTGATGGCGCGGACCTGGCGCTTCGCTTCTATCAGATGGTTGCCATTGCCGGATCGATGCCAGACGGCGGGACCAACCGTGTCGAGGTCGCGGTCTGTTCCATTCCAGCGCTTCTCGCGATGAAGGGGCATGCGATCGAGGGGCGCTACAAGCAGAAGGATGCCTATGACATCTACTACTGCATCCGTAACTACGCTGGTGGGCCGGAGGCGCTTGCAGACGACTGCCGCCCTTTGCTGGCGCATGAGTCCGGAGTGGCGGGATACACCTACATCGCCAACAAGTTCGACACGGCTGACGGCTTCGGACCTACCTGCGTACGCAAATTCGTGGAAGACACGAAGGTCTTGGGTGAGCGTAGTCCTGATCAATGGCAGCAAGACGCGTTTGGGCAGGTAGACGCCTGGCTGAGAGCTTTGGGACTGAGGGGGTGACAGTGGCTTCAACCGCACAAATCCGCAAGTTGAGTATTCAGCGTTTCAGAGGCATCCAGTCCTTGACATGGCTGCCGGCGGAGGGAATGAACGTGATCCTGGGTGGAGGTGACGTTGGAAAAACGACGGTCCTCGAAGCGATTGCGCTGTTGCTCTCGCCCTCGAACACTGCGGTCATCTCCGAAGCGGATTACTGGGCACGGGACA
>Ga0116227_10005678_pt1 | contig 26081 bp, 25 predicted proteins | sample S1TSphgellanicum_FD_89693 | JGI IMG/M metagenome (GOLD analysis project Ga0116227, IMG submission 89693) | Host-associated microbial communities from peat moss isolated from Minnesota, USA - S1T2_Fb - Sphagnum magellanicum MG | ecosystem: Host-associated > Plants > Peat moss > Unclassified...
AATATCCCATAATTTAACTTAATTGGGGGTCCAATTTTATATTTTTTTGGTTTATTTTGCCAAAAAAAAGGGTTTTTTCCCCCCCCCCCCCCCCTTAAAATCATTTAAATTGCTTCTAAATATTATAAATATCCCATGATTAGAAACTAACTCCGGGAGACTCAGAGTCCAAATCTAATATTTCTTGGGTTTAATTTGGTCAGGAAGAGCCCTCACTGGTACCAATGTGGGTACTAGTCTGGTTACCAAGGCCCACTTGGACAAGTTTAGGGTTAGGGTTTAGGGTTTTAGGGCCCACTTGCCCCCCCTTAAAAACAAGACTTATTTGGGGTGATTATTATTATTATTATTATTATTATTTCATTTTATTTTTATATTTTCAAACAAAAAGCAGCTTATCAACTTGGTCTGGTGGGTGGGAATCATCTTATCTTGTAGACCCTAAGCCTAACCTATCCACTAGGCCACTACCCCTATTATTAGTACCCTATCCTACCCTACCCTACCCTGTCCTATCCTACCCTACCCTAGATGGCAGGTACCTGCCCATAGTGCCACCTCAGCCAGCTTTATCAGGTGCTAAAAATAAGCAAATAACCCACATCCCACTGCAATTTATGTCCATACTAAATAAATGTGGCCAAATAAATAAATAAATAAATTTATTTATTTATTTATTTAATATAATAATAATATATAGATTATATCATATTATATTAATTTTTAAAATATTAATTTTAGAATAATAACCTAAACTAGTAAAAGAAAATGGTGTCACCTCACTCTCTCCAGGTTCTATCATCTCAAGGGTATATAGACCTTAAGATCCCTAAGGTACCCTAGCCTCTTTAGGTATCTTCTCAAGTTAGGCCCTTTGACACCATATGGGGCTCCCCAAAATTCAGTGCCTCGGCCCCCCATTAGGCACTATCATTAGGCACTGTTACCCGGGTAGGGACCCTCCTCGCACCCACTCACCCTCCTCACCTCAATATCCCTCAAGGGTATCTTGACCTATCTAATTTTCACTTGCATTATTACATACCCTTTTTCTTTTTTTTGTGGTGGCTTAATTTCGCCAATTAACTTTTTTTTAATCCCAAAATGGCTAAAATTATTATTTTTGTTTATTTGTTGCCAATTTTTGACAATTAAAAAAAAAAAAGGTCGCCAGATTTGTCTATTGGGTTTCAGTATGTAGCCAGAAAATGGAAAGGATTCTTAAATTTTTTAAATTTCATATCTGGTCTATGGCCAAAATTTTGTTAAATCTTCTTCTGGATGATTGCCAGTTTTGCCAAATCACAAAATTGAAAAAGAAATCCCCGACCTTATGGGCAAATTAGGGATGAAAAGCAAAAAAAGCAGGGGAAATGTTTTTTTAAAAGAAAAGGCAGTTGGAAATGAAGGTCTAAAAAGCTAAGAACAAGTGAACCTTAGGGGTAAAAGTATGGTACCTAAGTAAGGACCCTTGTGGGTCCTAAATGAGCACCTTAGGGGAAGAACGTAAGGGTCGTCGTCCTCGTCCAGACTCCGTCTTCCTGGCGGCAGTGCACAGTGCACACCAGTTGCCGCAGCATCAGCGGCTTTCTTTTTTCGTTTTTCTTGGCTTGTGGGTCCGCAGCTCAGAGTGAAGAGTATTATTAGATGCTCCCTTCTGCAGCAGCGACAATCACTGAGTTTATTGTTGTGGTTTTGGTTTCTGCTGCTCTTGGATGCGGTGGTGGGAGCAGAACACTCATCATTCCTTTATACATCAGTTGTTGGGCGGGCGAGCGGCTTGCTTGGTGCTCTTTTGTTTGTTCTTTTCTTTTTGTGCTTTTTCCCTTCTTGTGAACTACTTCTTCCCTTTTCCCCTGTGCAGCAGTGGACACACCCATTTCGCACTTTTTGTATGCCTTGTGTTCTTTGTGGAGGCCAAAAGCTTTCAAGAAGTGTCCTTTTTGTTTGCTCTTTTGTGTTTTTGAAAGCTTTTTGGGGTTTTGATTTTGTCAGATCTTCTTCTTCTTCTTCTTCTTCACTTCGGAGCAGCTGCTTCCTACTCTTTTTGTGTATATGTGAAGTTTGGAGGTACCCACAGACACAGACACAGACACAGGAGGAACAACTTTTGTAGATCCGAGTTTTGGGGAGTGAGTGAGTGTTCTGTGTTTGTGTGTGTTTTGAAGCTTCTTTGTGTGAGGAGGTCGGGAGTTCCACCATTCTGTTGTTTTGTAAGGGAAAGAACCAGTTTGGGCAAAATGTTGGAAGCTTTGCTTCGGGGTATGGGATGGGATGTGTCGGACATGGAACGCTATTTTTGTCAGCTCCGTTCTTTTTCCTCTTCGGAGGACATGGAAGTGGATGGTGATGGTGATCAGGATCATTATCTTGAGTCGATGGAGCTTATTCCGGGGTTGCCGGAAGACATCGCGCTGGAGTGCTTGCTGAAAGTGTCATACAAATGCCATCCTTGTTTGCGGAAGGTGTGCAGGAGATGGGAGAAGGAGGTGACAGATCCTGTGTTCTACTGGGAGCGTAAGAAGGCAGGCACCACCAGGCATTGCGTTTGTATGGTTCAAGCTCTGCCGGAAGCTCCAGGAGGCATGAACAACAAGCCGAAAGATGCAGCTGCGACTACTGTGTATGGGATCAGCATGTATGATCTTGAGCAGCGCACTTGGGAGCGTTTGCCGATGATCCCGGACTTTCCTCAAGGATTGCCTTTCTTCTGTCGTCTCATGTCGTTGCACGGCAAGTTGATTGTGTTGGGAGGATGGCATCCTTCGACGTGGGAAGCGCTTCGCTCCACTTACGTCTTTACTTTCTCCACGCAAAGATGGAGCCGTGGCGCTGACATGCCTCGCGTCCGTTCCTTCTTCGCTTGCGGCGTGATTGGTAGCTCGATTCTGGTCGCTGGAGGACACGATGATAACAAAACAGCGCTCTCGACGGCAGATGTATACAATCTGGAAACAGATCGGTGGGAGACGCTTCCGAACATGAGCGAGGAGAGAGACGAGTGCGCTGGCGTTGTACTGGACGGGAAGTTCTTCGTCATCAGTGGCTATGGAACAAACTCGCAGGGACAGTTCGTGAGCAGCGCGGACATCTTCGATCCTGCTACTGGAAACTGGAGCCGAGTGAACGAGATGTGGACAATGGGCGGAGGAAGCTGTCTGAGTGGCGGCTATGCCGTCGCGAGGGGGGAGCTTTACGCCTTTCAGAGACAATCTCTCGTCCGCTACTGTCCGCTGAGAAATGCCTGGAGCGTCGTCGACACGGTGATTCCCGAGGCGACGCGAGTGTCGCTGTGTGCCACAGCCGTGAACGATCAGCTGCTGTTCGTCATGGGATCCGGCAGCTGCAAAGCTGAGTGTCGAGGTTTGATCTACAGACCTTCTCCTTCTCCTTCCCAAGAAGAGAACAACAACAACGAGAAAAGCTGCGGCATTTGGCAGACTATCGAGTTTAGTGAGGAGTTCTCGGGAGTCGCTCAAAGTTCCTGTTCTGTGGAGATCTGATGAGATCGCTGCCAATTTTTGTACAATAGAGTAATATAGATCATTCGGGCTGGAGCTTTGCTTTGCTTTGCTTGCTTGCGTAGTTTGCTGCAACAAAGGTTTTGTTTTTGTCAAGTGCTCTTGCCTCCTGCACCACCAGCAGCAACAGCTCCTCTCTCCAAGTATGCATGTGTGGGTCAACAACAACAATGCAAACCTCAAAGTACCGTTTGTGAAGAAGAAGAAGAAGAAGAAGAAGAAGAAGAAGAAGCTCAGAGAGTATTAGGGTTAAGCACCTGCCATGGAGCTCTAAGTGTTTTGGTGAAGCTCAAGCTCAGAGCTCAAGTGTAGACTGACATTTTTAAGGACCAGCCATGGACCTCAAAGAACTGTTTGTGAAGCTCGTCAGAGCTCATATGCAGAGGGGTCAGGGTTAAGGACCATCCAAGTACCTTCCAAGGACCTTGAATTGTTTTGTGAAGAAGCTCAGAGCTTGAATGTGAGTGTCAGGGTTTCAGGACCTGCCAAGGACGTCCAAGTGTTTTTTTGTGAAGAAGAAGCTCAGAGCTTGAATGTCAGCGGGGAGGGTTTTAAGGACCTGCTAAAGGGCCTTGGGAAGTTTTTGCTAAGCTTCTCAGAGCTTAGTTGTGAGTGTCTCTTTAGGCTTCTTAAGGGCCTGCTACTTAAACTCTGGAGTTTGTAATGGCAGTTTAGTTTAGTTTAGTTTAGTAGAAAAAAGCCAAAATGCAAGAGCTTCCAAAACCCAGTAAGTTTAGTTATGGAATGTTTTGTATTATACTGAGATCATATGTATGATCCTTGGAAACTGAAGAAAAGAATTTCAACTCAACTCTTGGACCTAATACCAAGGTACTGAATTGTCTCAATGACGTGAGCAGTGAATGAAATGGGAGGCTCTCTGCATTGTAGAGCTTCTTCTTCTTCTTCTTTTGCCTGGGAAACTAACTGGCTTCTTTGTGCCTTGCTTTTCATTGAATGTGTTTCAACTTCAGCTTAGTCAACCTCCTTTGAAATTTGGTTGGTTGTTTGTTTGTTTGTTGTGATTTTCTTTCGAATTCTTGCTTAGCTTTTCTCAGATGCCAGTACACCATTCAATCTATATCTTGGTTGCAACTTGCTTTCTCTCCTCCAAGGTTGGCAGGCAGGTGTGTATTATGTATGGTATATCCTGAATTCAATCTCCATATGAGAGGAGGGAAATGAGGTACAAGAAATGCACTTGGATCATGGCAATCTGCTGCATACTATTCTGCAAAAAACTTTTCCAGTTTTGCGGAGAACTAACTCTTGGGCTTATTGGCTGGTCCTTTGTTGTGACTCGGAGGAAGAAGCTGTTGAACAAATTACAAAAGGGATCCTAAGCACTTTTAAGTTTATACTACTCTACAGATTGTGGGTGTGAGCAGATTTGTGTGTGTATCTATCTATCTATCATCCTCTCATCGACTCTCCAAATCCTCTTATCACCACCCGAGCTACAGAGTGCATTTGTGCATTCATTTGAATGCTAGAGCTCATGAACAATGAAACTGCAATAGCGGTAATCAGTCTTTCCTTGAGCTGCAGAGTGCACTTGTGCGTTCATTTGAATGCTAGAGCTCATGAACAATGAAATTGCAATAGTGGTAATCAGTCTTTTGTTGCATACATACAAGAATGAAGATTCCATTGTCATGTACTAACTTAGCAAAGTGTCTAATAATTAGGGCTTTTCTCATGTCCAGATCTCTGAGCCAGACACTACTCATCACTTCTCAGTGATATCTTTTTTTGGTGACAAATTTTTGCACATTTTCAACCTCTTTGTCACCACCCACTGCCTCAATCTGGTACATATATACGGTATGTGTTGCCCTCTTCTTTTGTTTTGCATTTTTCAGTTGGGTAATGGTGCGTGTCTGTTTCACTGAAGCTGATGTTTGAATCTGGTGTCACAGACTCACAAGATATCTATCTATCTATCTATCTATCCCCACATTTTGTTGCTTGCTTGTGTTTGGAGACTTCTCTATGAGAGCCGTTTCGTTGTCTCTCAATCTACCAATCGGTTCTAAAACTCTATCTATCACATTTGCTGTTTCTTTTGTTATTGATTTCTTTGTTTGGGTGAAAGTGTTGTTAGCAAGTTTCTCTCTAAGGCCTTGGATGTGCATTAGCAAAATGGTATGTTGCATTTGGTGAAATTAGGTTGAGTGGAATCACCGTTTGGATTCAATTTTTAGGACATTCCAATGCTAATTATAATATCATGTTATGTTTCAATTGAATCATCAGAGTTTTTAAGAAGGCAATCAAAGCCAACGGAGAGACCGTGGAAGCTAACATTATCAACATGTTTTGGTTTCACTTTTTAAACTCCTTTGAAGCTTTGTGCTTTTGTAGGAGAACCTCTTCTTCCTTGAATTCAACTTAACGATCTTTCATTTTCTTACATATGAAATGATATTTCATATCAATATCTATTTGCATTAAATGTTTAGATTTTTGAGATTTACTATTGATTATGATTACATAAGGTTGTGACACTTACCTATGACAACCGATGCCTTCAAGCAACAATTTTTGAAGTTAAATTGTCTTTCTTTTTTTTTATATATATTTATTTTTGGGTTACATCTTGCTTCAATGCTTGATAATGAATCAAGTAGTGACTTTTGTGAGAACTATTTGAAATGATTAAAAAAAAAATCTTCAAGCATGAAAACTTTTGACCATTATCTATACATTTGGCATAACCTACATCACATAATTCAATGAGAGACAAATCTTTTTGTAACCCTTTTAAATTGAATTCCACGAGATTATTCTTAAATGTTTCATTTCAACCAATGATTAAAAAACTAATAAGATCAAGTGAAAATTGGTTCATTGCACCAAACTTAAGCCTTGCTATTATCATGGCATACATAACTTGATCCCACATCACTTTGATTTTGATAAGAGAGAGGTTCGATTTTATGTCCACAATCAATGGTTTGTTGAGTCATAGACTTAGCTCATTTTATTATGCATTAATTGCACCATATGCATTAATTGAAATCCATAATGACTCACAAAACCTTTCAAATTCTTTGGATCTATCAACATAGATAACACATGTTTACTAGTCTCACAAGACTTATATTCCAAAATAATCATGAATCACATTGAAATTTGTTACTTCACACCTTAAGAACATTATTTTGTATATAAAACAAGGTCCATATTCTTCAAAAAAAAAAATCTTACATGTACATGTTATTATAAATTTTTCCTTTCATAAAACCTTTTAAATCAAAGTAGTTGTCAAAATTTTGGGCCAAACTTCCAGGATTATTTGAACCCATAAAGTTTTTTAGAATTGCATTTAATTTACATGATCCTCTTAATAATTATTTAACCATAAAAGGTTTGAATTTGTTGGGCATAGATCTCTTTTCAAAAATCTTTCCTAACAAAGACATATTAACATCATCTTGATGAATTTCAAAATCCATAACAACATTACATTCAATACACAAATAGTTTGTTCATCAATTTGATACCAATAAGCAAAAAAAGAAAGTTTGATTTCAAAATTGTCATTTTCAAATTGGCTAAAACCTTTGGACACAAAATGAACTTTATATTATTCCATGTACCCAATGATGTTGTATTTTGTTTTGGAACATTATTTCTAGTTCACCATTTTGTGTTCATGTGAAAGAGGGTGAACTACCTAAATGTTATCCAAGGAGAAATGACCATTATTTTGTCCCATTTCAATGTTTTAATGCTTTAAAGTGTCCTTCCAAAACCATGGCTCATCAATGTTTATAAAATATATAATATCCGTGTGAATTTAATCCAAAAAAATTAGTTCCTAGTTAGCTTTCATTTGATGCAAAAATGTCAACCTCTTCAAAATCACACTATCTACAATGGTTCAAGTTTATGGTCGGCTGTTGTTGGAGTGAGTTGGAACTTGTGTGTTTGAAGGATATGTCGTGTTATTTAATGGATTTGTCATGCTCCATGATGATGGTGAACAAAGATTAAATTGTGTATCTTTAAAAAATATTTCCTTTAAGAAACATATGAATTTGCAAGGACATTTTTGTAATTAAAAATAAGGTTATGTAATTGATTCATATTTTCCAACATGGATAATTAAAGTGCATTATGATTAGGCTTTTGTTCTTACATCCCAAAATAACATCCTTAGTTATATTTGGTTAGAGTTAATTTTGAAGGTGACCTTGCATTGTTGTTCAACAAGAAAAATTATTTCATACAAAGATGGTATACTTTGACTATCACCATAAGAAACCTTAGTTGAAATAGGCTTTAGTTCACGGTTCTCCCAACTTTTCATTTGTTTTCAAAGTTCCAAAGCTTCACTTTACATCATAAAAGCTTTTAACTCAATAAATAAACTTATTGTGTGATAAATTCTTGTGTGTTAATATAACCAAGTTTATCTCTTAAGTTTAAACAAGTGACATTATGTAATTAAATGAATAAATAATGTCTATTTTCAAATAAGTTTTTGGTATCTTATGCACCTTGAATGCACATGTCATTTAATGATAATTGCATGAGCTTATGTGAGTTTATCTGGACATCACCTTTAGTAGTAATAAGCTAGTAATCAAGACATGTACCACATTAAGGTGACATGTCAAAAACCACATCTAGGCCAATTACCATATTGTAAGGTCAAACATTTTTTACTTACTAGACTATATATATATATATATGAAATGGATAGTAATATGATGATTTTCTAGTCTATAATCAATCGATACATGAAGTTTGGCTATTAATATGTTGAATATGCTATGTTAAAATTAAACATGAAAGACATTGAATACACATTCACAAGGGTTTCTAGCACATCAAATCATGAATTTAATGAAAGATTAAAATTAATGAATACCACCACCTAACTAACTAGCTACTACTCTTCATAATGTTTAAATCTTGCGTTGAGTAAATGTGCCAAAAACTATCAAAAGTTCAAATTATTATTTTAATTTCAATGCTTATTTTTCAATTTTGGCATAGGGTGAATTATAGGCACATTTAAACATTTATTGCTTAAGTTTCACACATGTGACTTTGATAATAAAACTATTACCTAGCCATATTAGGAACCCATTATGAGGATGCAAATAGTACTTATCTTATGGAGGAAAGAATTTTTTATTATTCAAATTGAATTACACACATTATGAAAATGAAGAATTGAATAAATTTAACATGGATATTTTTTTCACTTGTACAAAATAAACCACATTAATCAATTAGATCATTTGGTTGATGTAATAAAAAATGGACTATGATGTGGATGAAATTGATAATGTTATATGAAACATGACCATGTGGATGCCATTATAAATGAAACATACCACGTGGATAAAACTTGACTACATGGATGATATTGTGTGCAAGGTCAAAAATTGATTACATAGGTACACTGAATTTGGGTGACATTATGTTCATGGACAAAATCAACTAGATAGTTGTTATAGACCATGAAGATGCAATTCAACCCTATGGAAGATGATCATTTTCATCCATTCTATAATTCCATATGTGTTGTTAACTTTCTTCCTAATAATTATGGTCAATTGCATTTGTGCGAATAATTTTATTAATGAACACAATTTTGTCCATGTTGAATTCTCATTGTTTTTATTTATCATTTGTACAATCTATTTTGTTCACAATGTCCAATTAATTTCATCCATATTAAAATTGCTTTGGTCAAATTTTATCCATATGGGTAATCAACTAACTAAGGAGAACACTCTTTTTGGAATTTGAAAACCATGTGAGTAAAAAGATAGGTTCCCATATATTGGTTGTTGGATAAAAATAATTTAATTACTTATACAACAAGATCCTAGTTATTTTCAAAACCAAAACATAATTAATATAAGGTAAAAATTAATCCCAAGTATTTGAAGAAAATATAAAAACTAATGATATATGTATAATATCTAAATAGTTTACAACAACTTCAAAAATCTTGAAATTTGTTGGCATATCTCTAAATGAAAATTGAAAACTCCATATCCAACCATTTTCAATTGGGGCCATTCCAATTGTTATGATTGGCATCAATTAAGTTATTTTTCATCTCAAGCTCGATTCAAGAACTACAAGTCTAGTTACTCCTTCAAAATAACCTTGATGCCCACCTAACTTAGTAGTTGGAGCACCATCAGCTACAAGGCATAGGATAAACTCATGAACATGGTAACTTTTTTTGAAAAGGTTGACAACCTGGTAGTTATTGTTGTGAAAGTATTGGTCATTGGATGGGGAATAAGTGACAATTTTGGGTTACACTCTTTTAATGAAAAAGCCAAAAGATAGCAAGGAAGAAATGTCATGTTACATTGGAGTATTATATGTGTTAAGAAACATGTTATTCCTAAACATTTTATCCTTGCTATGAACAACATATAAATGCTTGAACTAAAGCCAAAAAAAATTAAACACATATATGGTCTTAAAATTCAATGCCAACAAAAAATTTCAATTAAATAATTTAGGGAGACTTAAATACGTGGATGTTAAAATTATATAACAATAAGATGGGAAAATTTAATCATGCCTTATATACCATAGTACCTTTTCAGATTTAGCAGAAATTTATTTTTCAAATTTCTGAGATTTTAAAAAATTATTTACAATTCCCACTAAAAAATAATAATAATATTTTTTTAATGCCAAAATTACATAGGATTCCTAAGATACTTAATTTAAACTTTTATCCTTTGCCACATTTTTTTTGTAGGCTTTTAATGCATTAGCATCTTCTTGTAACTTTCTTCAATACATTCATCAAAGGAAATTAATGACAAGGAAATAGTGGGCATGGTTCCTTCCCATGAATTTTTTTTTCATCAACATCCCTACATCTACTGCTTTCAACTTCTACTAATGCACCACCACTCCCACAGGCCAAAATTGCATGTTATTTGGCTTTGTTGTTGTGATCTAAAAAACAATTTATAATTGTAACTCTTGGTTTTGCAATAGATCCCATCCTTCAAGGTGTTTGGCACACCTTCATGGATTTCTAAATAAGCCTTGGGTGAACTAAAATTTGTTAGTTAAAAAATTCAGAGGATGAGATATGAATGTTGAGGAATTGTTTGTTGAAGTCTATATTAAGTCTTAGGTCATGCCAAGAAAAAGATTTTTTGCCTTTATTTTGTTTAAGTTTTGGATGTGCTGAGAACCATTCTTTGTCGCCTTAAGATGGGTGGTGAGTTCAACATTAGATGGTGTGTGTTGCCACATGATTAGTGGGTGGGGTATTTTTTTAATATGACGAGTTCATTTTCCTCTCTTTCTCATAACTCTTTGATTTTTGGCCATTAATGCACATGTTGTTTTTGACATGTTTGCATAACATCTTCTGGTGATAATAGCTTCCACCTAGACATCCAAGTTCCAAAACATCTTTTTTTAGTCCAAAAAATCGTTTATTACAATTTGTAATCAACTTCATCAATTAGAGTTTTTTCATAATAGACAAAAAAAACTATTGTTGTTAAGGCTTCTGTTTTGTGGATTCTAGAAGGCTTTTGTTCTATGGATGCCACCAGTAAGGATGGATCCAAAGTTGATATATTAAGAGAAACTTGAACACAAAGGTTGAATCAAAGTTACTACAACTATTGGAAATGAACACATCGTATACAACAAAATTAGTGTGTGACCTAATCTGAAATATTAAAATGTTGTCAAATGTTGTAGTTTTTTTTTTTTGGTTTTAATCTAGTTTTGTTTTGCTTCAGTTTAGCTTGTTGTTTTAACTCATACACTTTGACATTACTTGAAGTTGATGTGCATCCACCTATAGTTGCCACTCCAAGTGGAATAGAATTAGGTTGTAGACAATTTTCAATAACCACTACAATAGAATTTATTGGATTTGCTTCGTTGTTTTCTACATCATTGTACTTTTCAACTTTTGGAATAAATGTGAAAAGAGGGGTGAGTGCATTAGCCTCCATGGCTTCTACTTGGAAATCAAGTGTGAAAGCTTTTGTGATCCCTGTTTTTTCCCAACCTTTGGCAATCATTCCATCCATGCATTTCACTTGTGTCCATGCTGAATGTAACCATCCACAAATTTAAAGTTTGAGATTGCTCATCTTGAAATCAATGAATGGTTCCTTCCAATTGCATATTTGTTGTTTGAATGCATGTTTCAAAGGTTGTTGGATAATGACATTTGCAAGTTGTAATTCATTGGTACAATTGGCAAGAACAAACATGACAAGTATGTTTGGGTGCTTTTTTTTATCTAATCAATAAATTCCTTACTCTTATGTACGCTCCAACAATCAATCAACCATATAAGCTTCTGGTTTGCTTGTAAATTGAATTGTTGGATTTGCTTGTGTAGGTAGGCCCACAAAACTTTGTGAACAAAATCATTCATTGTCTCCAACACAGACTAATGATTTTCATTAAATGTAAGATCCCAACCTGAATTGATATATTTTTGTTTTCCATCATTTGAAGGAGGTAAAACACCTATGTGTTGTAACTATGAAAACAACTTATCCAGGATGTAGGTTTCTATTTGTTGTAAAAGATACCACAAGAATTATTTATCTCTTGTCCTCCACCCCTAATACTGAAATGTATTTTGAACCTTTGTTTTCCCAAGTTCTTTTTCCAGTGGTTGGAATAAGATGGATCCTAGTTTGGTTAATGTTAACCATAAGGCATGGAGGAATCAATTAAAGTTTCACTAAGTAAAATATTTTGTATGCCATGTTGTGCCCTTGTTCATGCTAATATACTGGCATTTTGCTGGCTGTTGTTGTTGCCATGTGAAAAGATTAATTCATGTAGTGTTTTAAAAATTGTCTAATCCATTCCCTTGTGACAACAAATCCTCCATGAGCATTACAAAGAATTTCAAGAGTAAGGGATTCAATCATATCTTTTAAAATTGGTTGAACCATAGAGGTTAATAATGGTTATCCAACATTTTTCATCTTTTGTAACATTGTGACAAGTTCATTTTGAAGTGTAAGATACTCCTCTAAGATTGGCAGATGTTGTTTCAAATGTCTCAGTGATGTACCTTGTTCGGCAACTTGTAGGTAATTTGGTCAAAGTTTTCCTTTTGGTGTAAACCAAGTCCACAAGTTGCTCCTATCCAGTTTTTCATATGGGTTTAAAACTCATGGGCTTTGATAAGTAGTTCACAAATAATGGACAACATCAAAATTTGCTCCATATTTATAGACTACTACCATTATGGGTGGTAATAAATGTCCCTAAAACCAATTTGTGAATTGCCTTCTTGATTTTTTATGTTTGGGCTTCCTTCCTTCTTGATTGTCTACATCTTCCTCTTTGTTGGCCTCTTTTTTCATCTGTCATTCAAATTATAAAGTTGGCTACAAACTTTCTTGGACAACCAACGGGGCATTTCTTTACACTCTTTGGTAATATGGAATTGTCTAGATTACCACTCTCATTGTAGACTTCTTCTACTTCTCTTTGCAAAACTTCTTTTCGTTCCTCTCTTGTGATAGTTTTGAACAAACTAGTGAACAAACTTTGTTGCAATTTTTTTACACCCATTTTCACTCTTTAAGCATGCACATAAAACAACATATGATAAGAATTTCTATGTTTTTCTTTCCCTCCCTTTTCACCATATCTACAAACAAATCCTCCCACAAAATTCACAAAGCAACAAAGTTAAGGATGAAACCTCAAGAAGCAAAGAAACCACAAATTTTCACAAAAATTTTTTTTTTCAAGAAAATAAGAAGTTGTTGAATCTGGAATGTACTTTCAATATGTATTGTACATGTATTGTACACAATTTTAAGTCATCACTGAATTTTATAAAATAAAAATATTAATTTGTCAAAAATTCAAAAATAATAATTTTGGGACCAAAATTCATTTTGCAAAATAAAATAATTATTTGACATGCACTTGTCAAACTTGAAAAGGTACTATAGTAATACCCTCCAAATGATATCTTATTTGAAGCATGTAGTGCCGAATTGTAACAAAAAATGTTCTCCCCATGTAATCAAATATGTGTTAGCAAGTGCATCCATGAATACCATTTCATTCATGTCTAATATATTTCATTTGTGTCACAAATTCTTGAAACCTTGTGTCAAAATTCATTTCTTTGACTTCATTTCACCTTTGTGGTCAATATCATCATTGAAATTTTGTTTTCCCTCATGGCAACTTTTATTCATATGATTGTTTTTAGGCATATATAGCCAATCATGTGTGTTGTAAATTTCATCCATGCACAATACAATACATTTGTCCGAACAACTACAGTGAAACCTACATGGATTGAACACCCCTATGTTTGGTTCAAAGTGTTCAAAGTAAGAAGGTGTTCATTCTAAGAGTAACAATAAAAATTGATGTTTTATTGGGTTTTGTGAAAGAACTGATCGATTGTCACAGTCTTGAACGTTTGCATTCGATGTTTTACAAGATACTTGCGAATTTGTGACAATAGTGGAGTGATTTTATCTAGCTACTCAACTGCTGTAAAATCCGAAAGAATTTGAAGTGTTTTTAACGCTTCCATGACTGTTGGCTTGGGTAGCATAATTTCTAATTCTTCTTCTTCAATTTCAAGTTCCACCTGTGGCACAGACAAGCTCATTTCTTCCCAACCATCATCCAAAGTATCAAAAGCTGGAATGTCCTCAATTACATTTTCTTCCTCCACTTCTATTCCTGCTGTTCTAGCAGGATGGAACATTTCTTTTTTATCTTGAGCCGGTCGGTCATCTTGTTCTAGTTTTGCTGCATCTTCGTTTAGACTTGCCTTTCAGAAGCAGTTTTTAATGGTTGAAGTAACGACTTGGTCCCAACTTTGAGAGACCCAGTCAACGGTGTCACCAACATTTACCTTTTTTATAGCATTAGCAAAAGTAATCACATCTTCGTGGGATAAAAGAAATTCAAGAAGCATCTTGGGATATTTAACCTTAAAATTTCGTATGATTCTAGAGTCTAAAAGTTGGGTCCCTGCTGTCGTGTTTGGTGAAGGAAACAAGTTTGACGTTGGAAAGCTCCATTTCTGGATGACAAGGAGCATTGTCAAGAAAAATAAGGGCCTTCTGGTTTTCGATCTGCATTTTGGCGTTGAATTTCTGAAGATATTCCAGAAATATCATTCCTGTCATCCATGCTTTGGAGTTTGCCTTCCAGATGACTTGACGAGGTAGCTGTTTGTTGAAAGTTCATGGCATTTGCGACTTGCCAATCACTAGTGGTTTAAACTTTTCACCAGTTGCTGAATAGAGAAGAGTAATGGTAAATCTCTCCTTGGCCAGCTTGCCTGTTTTGCACTTTTCTCCTTGTAGTACCAAGTTGCAATTTGGCACACCTTTCCAAAGAAGTCCAGTTTCGTCCATGTTCTAGATATCCCTTGTGTCATGGCCTTGAATAATGTTGGGCAAGTTCTGTTTCTAGCGGTTGACGACATATTCGTCCATTCTAACGTTTTCTCTAGATAGCAAACGGAATTGTATACAGTGGCACTTATGAAACGCCTCCAACCAACCATTTGATGCCCTATTATCGTTCAAACCATTGTTGGTCGCCACTTGTAGAGCTTTGGTTTGCAAAATTGGGCCAGAAATGGGAATGTTTCAACAACGAGCATTGGCGAACCATTCGTAAATTCTTTCATCTATGACCTTGTCGTTGCTGTTAACTTGTGCAAGTCTTTTCTAAGAAAGACTTGTGAATTCAGAATTAAAACTTATTATCTCACTCTTGTTCTTTTTCTAGTTGACAATCGTACCAACGGAGACAAAGCACTTTGCAGCGCAAGCTCTCACAAACATCCCACTGTCCAAATCTTGCAATGTTTTGGCCTTCTCTTCTAATGTTTTTTCAGTGTACTTTCTCTTCCCACTCATGGTTCGAGTCTCTCTTCTCTTCGAACAACACTTGAATGCATTATAGCTACTGTACGACAAAATCAGAATGAACTGTGAGATGATTGTTGTACTCATGGAGTGATTCGCACATGCGTTCAATGTGACGAGGACTATTTTAGTGGAGCGTTTTGGAATCTGTGTTCAATGTTCAAAGTTATGGGGTTCATTCTGAGAAGGTCTATTAATATGGCCAAAATCATTGTGTGTCATGAAATCTTCAACGTAAGGAGGGGTTCATTCAGAACGAATGTTCAATCTGATAGTTTTCACTGTATATCCTTTCATGGAAAAGGTTAAGTTCAAGGAGAAAACCAAATGTTCATTTTTATGATTAATTGCTTTTTGTGATCAAATTCATCTATGAACAATGTTTTATACCTAGGTGGTATACTACATTGATGCATTGCATTTTTTGTTCATGTTTTTTTTTTCATCGACCCAAAGTGTCAAATCTTATTCATTTCACAAAGTTTTTTTTTTTCATTTTTTTTTTCTAATCTTTATGTTCTATATTTTCCTTTTTCTCTTCACACCAAACCAAACAAAGAACAGATTGTTGCATATAAAACACCTCACCTACAACAATCACATTGATGATTGTGAAGTATCTAAGTTTTTTTATAAAATAATTTTTTTCATGATGGACATTAGAACAAAATATGTTGAACATCAATTTCAATTCTCCAATTCAATTTGCGATGAACATGCATACATAAAGTTTCATAGTTGTGTTTTAAAACAACATTTTCAATGTTAATCAATCAACTAGTCAACTAATTAGTATGTAATTTTTGTTTAGCCAAGCTACATGATCCCTTCCCCTTCCCCCCACCCCAAATCAAACCTTTAAGTTGTTTTAAAAAGTTGTAATTATGTGACATAACATGTATCAACAAAAGAAAATTTGAAAGAAAAAAATCACTTAGAGAGTTTCCTTCTTAATCACAACAAAATGAAAAGAGTAGGCTTATAAGTTTTATAATTAATTATGAAAAAATGGAGACATAAGTCTAATAATTATTGTGATGGGTTGTGACTTGTGTTGTGTGGGTATACTATTTTTGATATATCCAAGGGAAACAATATAATAAGATTCATTTTTTCCCATGAGGTTAGGTTTTGGGCAAGGTTGTTGCCATGTTGGTGCATCCATTACAATGCAATGGATGCATTTGAATGTGAACTCATCATTTTAATATAGGGTCAATTTAAGTCAACCTAAGGTCAACCTAGGTCAAAATGAAGTTGGGTTGCCCAAAAAGTAGTTAGGGGTGAATGAAAATCATGTCAGTTGGTCACCTTAAACCTTGTGGTGACCAAAACAACTTTCAATTACCACAATCCTATGACGACTAAATATTTTTTCATTGGCAATCGATTTTTCTCTCCAACAATGACCAAATGTTTTAGGTAGGAATTCAAAATTTTCAACTATTAAATCAATAGTGGAGATTAAACCATAGTCCATTGGATCCAACTAAATTTTTTTAAAAATCAATTGAAAATGTTTTAAGCATTGCTTGAAAAATTCAATCGCCAAATTCTCAATCACTTAATTTGAAACCAAATTTTTTTCTTCACTTAGTCTGGTGACCAAATGCAATTGAATTTTTTAGGCATTGCCCATTTTTTTTGGGTAGCAACCAAATGTTTTTGGCATGGACAATTTTTTTCAATCATTGCATCAATGGCCATTGTCAATTAGATGACTTAAATTTTTTGGGTAATTCCCAAAAATGTTTCAAGCAAACTAAAAAAATTTAATCATTTGACTACGGTGATCTAAAATTTTCATTTGTATAGTTCAATGATAAGAAAATTGGGTGATTAAAATGTTTTGGGTAACTCCCAAAATAATTTCAAACAAATTGAAATTCAGTCTCCCAATTATAATGACCAAAAATTTGCGATAAAAATTTCTTGTTGCCTAGTTCAATGACAAGAAATAGGTGACTGAAAATTTTCAATTGCTTTCACTCGCTAGAACTGGTCTAACCAAAAAAATTTGATTGCCAAAAGAAATGGTCAATGCCAAATGCATCCATTCATCCAAACACATTTGAATGGATGGACATAATTTTGGTGCATTTCATTGATTTTGACAACTTTGGTTTTGGGTATGAAAAATTATAATTTTTTGTAGATGGGTAGGGTGCAAGTAATCTGTGTCATATATTGAAGGTCAGGGTAAAAAAATTGATGTCTATTATTATTTTATTTAACAAGAATAAAAATGTTTGCATTTTGAAATTATTACGACAATTTTCAAATAAAATGGAATTTATTATATATATATATATACCCTAATTATATGGGTATATCAAAAATATACCCAATGGTATCAATAAGATATATATATTCCAAGCATGCATTTCATTAGGGTATATTAATTTTAAGAAAATAGGCTAGGTAAAGGATATACCTTACCCATATCTAATGAATATATTCGGGTAAAATATATACACTACACAACACTTGATGTGACAAAATCGAGACATAAGTTTTGAAGAGTTTTTTTAGAAGGTTAAAAAATGGAAACATATTTAAGTTATCCCACCCCAATTCTATTTGTCTTGTTTTCTTCTTAGATTTATTGGTCTCCATTTTCTAGATTTCACATTGGAATTTCGAACCCTAAAAGAAATTCCACCCTAAAAAATCCAAACTCAATGTTCTAAACCCTCCCCAATCTTTTTTAAAAAGTTCATTATGTTGTCGTGTTTACTATGAGTGGAAAGAATATATGAATATGATGCTACACTTGCTTGGGGTGAAAATGCTAAAAATAAGACACAAAAGGAAAAAAATGGATTAAAAGCCATTAAAGTGTAACATTCACCATTCCTCTTCTGATAGACTTTCACACTCCTTTACCCCCTACTTGATGCTCACTTTCCTCATGGCTCACCAACTTTAAGCCCTTTCTTCTTTTTTGTCTCCATTGATTACAGACCTTAATATTAACAACAAATGCAAAGGTAATAAGAAACAACAACCATTTTTTCACATGAAACCTTTTATTGGTAGCCATTTTTTGTTGACTATTTACAACCAAAAAGTTATATTATTTTTTAAAATTGTGTTAAAATCAAGTGCATTTTAAAAATGTTCAATAACTAAAATTAGATAAAAACATACAACTATTCACCAAATTTTTTTGCATGGTTGTAAATGCAACCAAAAATATAGAAGGATTTTTAACAAAATTTACTGTCATATTTCATTTTTAGCCAAAACTAGATAAATTTTCCATGTGGATCATTGCAACTTTACCTAGATCACAAAATTCCAAAAAAAAACGTTTTGGTTGTTTTAATAAAAACAAAGGTGCACAAGTGGTGTGTTAGAACTTTGTTTGTTGATAGTTATTACACATAGGGCTATTTAGTTTAGTCTAGATAACTAATACAAATCCAAACCACCAAGTCCAACAATCTCATTGCCTTGAGGAAACAAAATTTCAAATCAATAACTTTGTCAAATTAGTTTTGTTTGTAGCATGTTTTGTGATATTATTCCACCACCATAGTTGAACATGGTTTTGAAATGTTTTACCAATATGGAAAAATGGTTGTGGAGCCTCCTTAATGCCCCTTTCCTCTTATTTACAATTATTTTGGAAACAAATTGGAATTTTAAACTATAATTTCTAACCATTTAAAATCATTCCATTGTTGGTTGCAAAAAAAATTCAATGTGAAATTGCTAATTTGTTGCTACATTTGATTATTTGGCCATTTCAAAATCTCCTTTTGATTCACAAATTATTTTTGTAAATTTTCTTTTATTATTTTCCCATTGTTGAATATTGTGAATATTGTTGTAAGTAGTTTAAACGATACATATTTCTCTCAAAGGTCTTTAAACTTGAAAATGGGAGGAATCATTAATTCTTTATGCATTGGCTAGGGCAGATGCATGGTAAAATATGATAAAAAGGTTGGGGATAGAGATGAAAGTTTCATTGTTTGAAGAAGTATCGGGATGACAACCTTTGTGGCTCCCTCTTAGCTTGTTTTTAGGGTTGATTTACCATGTGTTTATGAGAAGACATCAACAATAAGATCAATTGCATTCCTTAGTCATCACCAAAGTTCATGCGTTCATGAAGTCCTAGCCATTGTCCAAAGTTCAAATTCAAGTTCAAGTTCAATCTAAATTACAACTATAATTGTAAGTTTTTGCCCACATGTAGCAACATTGACAACTTGTCAATATTTATTCTTAAAGCCATAGGGAATTGGTGAATTCAAATTACTACATAATATTGCTAGCAAACCTCCCACATGATAATTAATAAAAAAATTCACATCACTAACATGGCCAACAACATGGGCAACAACTACATGGTTGTTCAAGGATTCATTCAAGTTGCAATTCCCAAAAGTGACATGGAGGTCAACAATTAGCAATTGGAATGGTAGAGATGAAGAAATTAAAGGAAACCAAATTCTAACACATTTGTCATGAAGGTTTAAATCAACCCTCTACAACAAACCTCATCAAAATAACAACAAATGGTGCAAAATGCATGGACTATCACCATTATCATATGTAGATGTTCAACAACAAATCCAATTCGGTGATATGGAGCTCTTGATTGGTTAGTCTTTTTTGTTTTAGCTGTGAATAAATGTGTTCCACCTTAAGTGGTGTTAGTGATTAGATCATTTTGTAGCAACTTGGTCTATATGTTTTGATCCACTCCTTTTTTTAAAAATAGTCAAAGCATGAAGGAATGATTTTTGCATTTGGAAAAGTCAAAGGTCTATTGATGTTGCCTCAAAGCTTGCAGGGGTTAAAAAACCTTTGAGGATTATCCCTCTATCCATAATCACCACTACTTGCTAATGTCAATTATCATTATTTATTAAACAAAATACTAACCCCTACAATTTTATTGATAAGTATCCATTTAACCTTTCGATGGGTTTGTTTTCCTTACCCTTGGCAATTTTACCAAGGGTTCTATTATGTGGATTTTTAGCAAGCATTTGTAATTTCTAATTATGGATCAATTCTCATTCACCACCATTGATGCATCCATACTCATTTAATTGTAACCCAACCTTCCCTTCTTTATTCTTTGTGTTTTTGTTGTCTAATTATCTTCTTCCTTTCTAGCTTCCATCAAGGTTTAAAACTATGATGCATTCTAATATCCAACAAACCACAACATGGCAACAACCCAACAACAACTATTTACTATTGTGCACAACATTTACACAACCTCCTTCCCTAATACTTTATTTCCTCTAATTTTCCAAAGTTCAGATGACAATCCCCATGGGTTTTTTTCTTATCCCCTATTTTCCTCCTTTTTCCATGCCTATCTCTATTATCCTTTCTTGTTGCCTATAGTCTTGCTTCCTTTTTTTTCCTTAACATCAACAAGTTGTCCCATGGTTTTTTCCTTCATTTTATCATGATCCTCACTGTTCCCCCTTTCTCCTTGTTGTCATTTTCAAATCAACAAAAAAAACACAAAAAACAAGCGCACATTTTACACACTAACAAACTTAACGAAGCAATAGATATAAGGTTGAATAACCCTAAAAGTTGTGAAGTTCCCCCAACTCTCAAAACTACTAATTATTACTTACTTCTATACATTGGACCTATATCACAAAACCTATATTCCAAAACTATCCCCTATACATTGCCCGTGAGGTTTTTAATGTCCAAATTGTCAAGGTTCAAACCCCTTAAATGTCCAAAATTGGGTTGTTTGACTTTTTCTACTTAAAATGCCTAGTTAGCCTAAAATTTAAGTAATTAACTCATCCTACTTGGAACTTGTTCAAAAACCTACATTGTTTGACAGTTCCTACTTAGAATGTCCAATTAGCCTAAAATTTAATGGCTACCTCATTTACTTGAAACGTGTCCAATAAACTAGGTTGTTTAACTTTTCCTACATAGAATGTCCAATTAGCCTAAAATTTAATTGACTAACTCGTTCTATTTGGTATTCTAGCTAGTCCAAGATACCTGTCGAATATCCTTGCTAAAAACTAACAAGCAATCACTAGAAAAAAATACTTATTTTGCACAACTTTATTTCTATACAACCTATAGTTTAACATTCAAATACTTGAATAAACAAGGATTTATTAACCTGGTTCTACAAGTATCTTACATCAACTTTGGGTCTAAGACCTAACATCTTTTTGGCAACCAACGTCCTTCAACTTCCAAGGAAGAATCAATTATTGTAAGTCATTGGGATGCATGGAACAAACAACATCACTTCTTTCAATGGGGCATTGCATGGAACAAACGACATCACTTCAAGAGTCAATTATTGTAAGTCCTTGGGATGCATGGAACAAACAACATCACTTCTTTCAATGGGGCATTGCATGGAACAAATGACATCACTTCAAGAGTCAATTATGGTAAGTCCTTGGGATGCATGGAACAAACAACATCCACTTCTTCCATGAGCATTGCAAGAACATCTCCATCATTTGTTGCATTCATGACTTCCACCAAAACGTTAAAAAGCTCCAATGCAGCAGGCAGGTGCATCCACATTTCTTGGACATATAACTTTTGCAGTCAAAAATTGCACTGCACTTTGCCATTGCTGGCTTCTGGACAAGGACAAAAACAAAAAACAAAACAAACATTCAATGGATGGATTTGCCTTTCTATGCAATCTTCACTGTCTTTATGTCAATATAAGTACCATTAGCTTCTAGGGTTAGTGACCACATAAATCAATAGAGAATTTTTTTTGCATTTGGCAATTGGGTATTTGCCAATGTTTATCAGTCAAGTGTGTTTTTCCTTGGCTGCGTGTTTGCTTGCCTCCGCATGCGATCGATGCTCTTGTGCTGATCTGCATCTCCATGCGCGCGCTCCATCAGTCCATCTTTCGCAGGTACTTTTGCTTCCACTTTCTTCCCTTCTTGTTTTGCTTTTCGGTTTTGTTTTGTCTTGTTTTCAATTTCGCATTCTGCATTGCATGTCCTACATCTTTATTTTGGAACCTTCTGTCTGTGTCTGTATCTCTCTCGGTGCGTGTGTGTGTGTTTCCTGGATTATGTGTGTTTTGTTTCCCGATGAAGCTTTTGCCTCTAGTCTTCTCTCGTTCTGTTTCTGAAATCCTTCAATATTTGCTTGCCTACTAAATCCTTGAGCCTTTTTTTTGGGGGCCCCCCTCGTGGAAGTGTCTGCTTCGTTTTGTTTCCCTTGTTTGTCCATGGTGCTTCACAGCGGAAAACCATACCAGGGGGCTTGCTGCTCATGCTTCGTATAGGGGAAAGAAACAACAGCATTGGAGTGAGTGAGGGAACATGTTGAATATGATCTCACCATGCGGCCAATGGTCAGATCACGCCGAAATTTGTGCAGAAGAACATCATCGTGCCATTTTTAGCTTCGTAGCTTCTCTGCCAGAATCGCGATTGTCGAAAGTGGTTACTTTGCATGCACGGCTGCATGTTGCACTTTCTTTGTCTAGACCATTTGTTATGCACACGTGTTGTAAAATAGGTACCGCCTTAAGTGTACCTTCAGCAGCCAGCTAGTGACTGTCATTGTCGAACTGCAATGTCTACACAATAGACTTTTGCCGCCTGTTTAGATGGCCATGCTCCACAATGCCACAGCTTGCCGGCACTCAATAGTCGTCACAAGGCAAGAATCATACTGCTTTTGAACTTCAATGGGACGATTGTGCAGTAGTTAGCTAGGGGGGCCATTTTGCACATTCTCAGTGTCAAAAAGATGAAATATCTCTGACGACAACCAAAGCTGGTGTGATGGAGAGCCTCTTCATTTCCCTGTACTTTATGTGTTGTCTGCTTGAGGAGCACTTGGCTGCTTGGTTGGCCACTGTCCACTGCCAACTTACCTTTCCTGTGTGGAGGTGTGCACCCATGTTGTCCAGTTCTTGATTTCAAAATGAACCTCAGATCCTGGTTGTAACTTTCTTTTTTTTGTTTTTTGTCTTTGATGGAACCTCCGGTCTGGTCTTGAGACCAGTTCTTTGGATTTTGAAGACCTTCAGTTCCAGTCATTTTCACAAAGAATTTAGAGCTGGTTTGGTTTAAGACCAGGTTTGGTTTCATATCCATTACACATCATTGAACAAATTTTTTTCCTGTAGTATTATTTTGTTCAACTTGTGCACACAGTTGAAGATAGAGATTACAGAATGTTAATTATGGACAACCAACCAAATGCAATAACTTGTGTAAAATGTAGGGCCAATATATATATATTTATAAAGTTATACATATCTACTTAGAGAATCTGAACATGTTTAAAACAGGGCAGCACCTGTGGTTCAGGTTCTAATTCAATTTTGAAAAGAGAGTGGTTACATAGTTAGGTTCCAATGGCAGTTGCAACAAAACACAAAAGCTCTGGTCCAGAGACCCTAGAACCTGACCTGTAACCTGAACCTGCCAACAGGTTGGTGTGCAGCTTCAGAGATCTTATGTGAAGTGGATGTACGACTTGGTTCAGCCACAACACTTATGATTTAAAAGACAATTTGTATCTTAAGCATGAAGATCTGCACAAGAAACCTTGGGATGTTGCTGTAAAGGTCATTTGCTTGCTAATCCTCTGCCAGAGTTATGATGAGTCTTCAAGATGTCTGAAGGGTGGTCCATAGCATCTGAGATCCTCCTTGATGCTTTGTTGCAAAGTCATGCTTGTGACAGGATACTGAGTTTGGCAGTGTTTTTGCTGTACATAATGTCTCAGGTTCACAGGAAGTCAAAAGGTCAACAATGGGGCACTACCCAACTGGTCCCACAGCCTGCATTTTAGATCCAACATGCCATGTCATGATTACCAGTATGTGGGATGGAGGACCAGTTTGCATCTTTGTCTTTTGGGTCACTGTAGTTTTGAGCTGCAGCACATTTTTCCTGTGGAAGCAGCATTACTTGAAGAAGCACCCTGTTAAACCTGTTGTTCTTCAAGTGGGCAACCTCAAAGGAGCATCTCATGCCAATCAATCCAGTCAGTCAGTCCCGTTGCAGTGCAATCAAAGGCAGTACCACAACTTTTGTTCCCAGTCATGTTGTGGTTCAATCCTGAATCCTAATACCTTCTATACCTGATGAGTTTTCAGTTCCTTCCAATGTTGAAACAAAGGATGATAGTCTGTGCATTCTTTTTTCCTGGAAGTGATTTTCCCCTCCCTCTGTAAGATTAGTCCACAGAATTGGTTGACTTTAGTTGATGTTGAGTTTGCAGTGACCCGAGAGGGGAACACAGTGGTGGGACAAAAAATGAAGAGATAAGATTGAGCTTGGAAGGAGAAAGTGAGATCCAATTCACTGGGTACACTAGGAGCTATTTTGGCGAATTTTGCTATCTGCTCTGTTGCCTTGTGTCACTTCATTGGATTGCTCTTTACATTTTGATTCTGGTGGACACCTACAACAATTGTGAAGTTGGAAGCATTGATAACCTTTGCTTTTTTGGCAACCATTTTATATTTGGAACTTATGAGCTGAATGGCAAGGTTGGATTGTCCTTTATTCCTTCCCCCTTAAGCAAATTCCATATGAGCCCCAGCATGACTTGAATCCTACATTCCTCAAATTGATTGTCAGTACTTTCTGTTTGGTTCAAACTTTTACATCTGTGGTTTTCTTGCTTGCTTGATTGAGCCCTCTGGCTTCTCATTCCCAACCAATGTAATTAAGTATTCTATGGCCTATTGTAAAGATACTGTACCACTATTATGTGAGATGGTGATTTCTTCTGAGTGTTTGGTAATTAATCTGTGGGCACTTAGTGTGAATTCACAGGTCTTTTTTGTGGTATGGTGGTTATCAGCCTTTTGGTTTTCAGCTTGGGTTCTCAACAAGGGTAGAGTGCACAATTGGTTCCGCATGCCCTGTGATCTACCCCATGCAACTTTTGTCTATGTATGGGCTCCAGACCAGCATAGAGTTCTCTCTGTCAATGTTTTATTCGTTGTCCACATTCTCCGCAAAATTAGGGTATGCTCCTTATCTTGACTGGCAATCATCATATATTAGAGGTCTTTTGCTATTTGTTGCCATTAGGTTTTGTAGTTGAAGATAAAATTCTTCACCAGAGGACAATGGAGAGGTGCCTTTAATGATGACAGGTACACAAAATCCCTGATATCTGATAGACATTGATCAGAGCTTATCGGTGTCCATGTCTCCAGAGTGCAACAATGACTTCAAAAAGCAGAGGGCATTTTGAAACAATAGAGATCTCCATCACCAGTTCTGGTCGACATTATTTCTTATACCAAGGTCAGCGGTACTTACTGAATAGCCATTCACTACAGTGTGTATCTCTAAGAGATGGGTACAAATTCCACGAGTTTTACCAGGTGTGTGAGTACTTTTGCATGTTCACCTCTTTTGATGTGTTCGTTGCCTTTCCATGCATTACTAGAAATGTATTTTCCATACATAATTCTTGGGTATAAGCTTCTGTTGAAGGTGCTCTCACCCTTCTGACTGAGTTCTGTTAGCCTGTGTACAGGGAGCCAGGGGATTAAGCACAAAGCAAGCAGATTCTAATTTTGATAAGATTGGTCCCAATGAAATCCCATTTAAGCCTGAAACACTCATGTACACAATCCTGGATGAGCTGTTCTCTCTCTTCCATGTCTACCAGCTCATTATGT
>Ga0116227_10005679_pt1 | contig 26079 bp, 16 predicted proteins | sample S1TSphgellanicum_FD_89693 | JGI IMG/M metagenome (GOLD analysis project Ga0116227, IMG submission 89693) | Host-associated microbial communities from peat moss isolated from Minnesota, USA - S1T2_Fb - Sphagnum magellanicum MG | ecosystem: Host-associated > Plants > Peat moss > Unclassified...
AAAACTTCCTTAGCTTGTTTGTACCTAAAGCCTTTGTGAAAATGTTAACAATTTGATCTTCAATACTGACATGAATAAGGTCAATTTCTTTTGCTAGAACTTTCTCTCTAATAAAATGATAGTACACCTCAATGTGCTTTGTCTTAGCATGATAGACCGGGTTGTTAGTAAGTAATATGCTACCCATGTTATCACAATAAATCACAATAGGAACATCCACTAATTGTCCCAAATCTGAGAGTAGTTTTTGTAACTAAACTATTTCACATGTAGCAATTGCTACGCTTTTATATTTTGCCTCTGTGTTTGATTGTGCAAATGTTGGTTGTTTCTTATTGCTCTAGCTAACAACACCGCTTTCAAAAGAAAACATGAAACCATTGGTCGATCTTCTATCTGAAACATTGCCAGCCCAATCAATATTCGTGTATCCATGTACTTGTAATTGGCTTTTGGCTTCATAAAAAATTCCACATTACAAAGTTTGTTTTATGTACTTCAATATTCACTTCATTGCATCCAAATGTGACTTTTGTGGTGTTTGCATGAATTGACTTACCACTCCAACTGCATAATTCAAATTTGGCCTTATGATGGTCATGTAAATCAAACTCCCCACTATGTGTCTGTACATAGTAGTATCCTCCATAAGGTTTCCTTCATTTGCACTTAACTTCACATTTTGCTCCAATGGAATTGAAATGGGTTTGCAACCCGTCATCCCATATTCGGATAATTTGTTCAAGGCATATTGCCTTTGTAGTAACCATATCCTTTTAGGGGACTGGATTACCTCAATGTCGAGGAAATAACATAACTCTCCCAAATTTTTCATCTCAAACTTTTGCTTCAAAAGCTTCTTCAAATCAGAGATGTCTACATCATTATCTCCTGTGATAATCGAGTCATCAACATAAATGATTATGATTATAATCCCATGATTTGTCTTTTTCACATAATAATGAAAAAATTGCATGAAGAAAAACATTCTTTACATCCATTTGATGTAAAGACCATCTTTTTGCTGTTGCCACAGTAATGATTGTTCTTACAATTATCATTTTGGCAATTGGACTAAAGGTCTCCTCATAGTCTATGCCATAAGTTTGGGCATAACCTTTGGCAACCAATCTTGCTTTGTATTTACTCATAGATCCATTTGCATTGTGTTTGACTTTGTACACCCATTTGCACCCAATTCCTTTCTTGTCCTCTTGTAAAGCTACCAATTCCCAAGTAGCATTTGCATCAAAAGTCGCCATCTTTTCATCCATGGCATTGTCCCACTTAAGGTTTCCAACCACTTGTTCAAAACAAGTGGGTTCAACCTCCTATATAACTCTCACCATGTACGTGTAATGATGAGCTACAAAACCATCATATGTGAGTATTTATACAAGGTACTTTATTTGTGTGGATCTTTGTATTCCACTATTGTTGTCAGGTGTTTTCAAAACTTTCTTGGCCATCCGAGCTCCATAAATAGTAATTGAAGGGATTCTTAATTCTTCAACCACATTCTTCTCTGAATCACTTGATTCATCATCTACATGAAGATTTATAGATGATGTTTGAGAACTACCATGTACAATGTTTGAAGATCTTAATCTTCCTTTCTATGGAATGTTACCGGACCCATTAATTGAAGACTCTTGTGGTCCACTAATTAATTGTGATTCTTGTTCCACATTTGATGAAACATCACCATTTCTAGCCTCTCCATCTTTTGTTACCTTCAGTGGTGAGTACTAGCTAACCATCTCATCAAACACAACATCTCTACTCACTTGCAACTTCCAAGTGGAAGGATTAAAACATCTATATTTTTTTTGTTTTAAAGAATACCTAATGAAGATAGACTTTTTAGCTTTTGGGTCTAGTTTTGATCTCTTCTCGTCAGGAACATGCAAATATGCAATGCAACCAAACACTTGAAGTGTGAAACATCGGGTTTCTTACCAGTGAATTTTTCTTCAAGTGTCATGCCATGAACTACTGCTGTGGGTGTTCAATTCATGATATATATTGTAGTTGCTACTGCTTTAGCCCAAAAGTAGTTTGGCAAATTCTTCTCATTCAACATGGCACGTGTTATTTCTACAATGTGCCTGTTTTTCCTTTCAGCAACTCCATTTTGCTGTGGGGAATAATTACATGAATACTTTCTTTGAATTCCATGTTCCTTCAAGTACTCACTGAATTCATTTGAAAAATATTCTCCCCCTCCATTGGACCTTAGGCACTTGATGCTCACACCGTTCTCCTTCTCCACCATTACTTTGAAATTCAAAAAATGTTGAAACACTTCATCTTTGTGTTTCATGAAGTAGACCCACACCTTCCTTGTGTGGTCATCAATGAAACTCATGTAGTACTTGCATCCTTCAATGGATTTTGTCTTTGTGGTCCACACATATGAGTGGATCATTTCCAAAGGTTTGGAACTTACATGAATTGTTTGAGCTGGGAATGGATGCCTAACTTGCTTCCCCAATTGGCATGTTTCACAAACTTTTGACATCACCTCTTCTATTCCAAATTTGGGAAGACCTCCAACAAAATTTTGTTTCTCCATCAGTTTAACACGTTGGAGATTAACATGGCCAACCCGCTTGTGCCAAATTCCAATATCTCCAGCTCCTTTTCCATGTGTGAATAACATGGAATTCACATCAAGCATGTTCACATCCAAAGTGAACATTCATCCATTCCTTTCCCCATTTGTAATCAATTTGTCTTGGTTCTTCATGTCTTCCACAAAACATCCATTTGGGTTGAATGTCACCTGTAAACCTTCTTCCACCATTTGGCCTACATAAACCAATTTTTTTGTTATGGTTGGAACATGAAGTACATCTTTCAAATACTTTGTTTGCCCATTTTGCATGGACAATGGCACCTTGCCAATTTGTGTGATGGGATGTGTAGTGTCATCACCAATTTCCACAAAACCTAGTGTTTTCAAATCATTTATGTTTCTAAACTGTTCTCCATGACTAGTCATGTGGTTTGAAGCTTGAGAATCCACATACCAAACATTATTATATGATACACCTCCTATCATTGAATTTGCCATGTGTTGCATCACAAATAGTTGCTCATCACCTTGATTGTTACTTGATGCATAATTCCCTTGTTACAACTTTCCATTTCGTGCATCATGCTCCCTTTGATAATAGTTCTTTGCCATGTGCCCATATTTCTTATAGTAATAGCAATTTGAGTCGTTATTTGGTTGACCTTGATGATTTCCACCACAACCTCCACAACTTCTTCGACTTCCTTTTTCTCAAAAGTTTCCTCGTCCACCTCCATGAGCTTGACCTTCATGTTGATGATGTCCACCATGCGAATTCCGTGTCGACCCTGAAATGAAGTTTTACCACCTCTACTTTTACTTCTATTAGTATTTGAGTAGAAAACATTTTCTTGTGATCCTCCATTAGATGAAGTACCAACAATTATCATCTCTTCACTTATAAATAATGTTGTTAAGTCTTGGAAATTGAGAAATGTTTATTGAACTGCTATTGAAGTAAAAAACTAAATATAGTCTTTTCCAAGTCTATTCAAAGTGACGACCATTAGATCTTCATCATCTACAAAGGCTCCTATAGATGCAATAACATATGCAAGGTTTTTCACCTTTGTAGAATAGTCACTGATCTTCATCTTGTTATTCTGTAAATTATGTAACTCTTGCTTAAGCTAAATTTTACAGACTTATGTATTGGTGCTATACATCTTCATTAATGTATCCCAAGCTTGCTTGGGTGATTTTGCATCTTGAATATGCACAATCATGGAATCAGACACATTCTTAGAAAGCCAATACAAAATTTTCCTTGCTTTTTCATGTCAAGTTTTATTGGTTTAAATTTGTTGTTGTGTGGGGTTTTCTAGGAGAGGAGGTTATTATTCATCACCAGTTATGAATTCTTAATAGCCATTTTCCATCAATAAATTCATAATCCTAAATTTCCACACCTAGAAATTGTTCTTATCTAGTTTCTCAATTACAATTTGAAAAAGACTGTCCACCATCTCTCAAAGCAACATTCAATGTCTTCTTGGGGTTTCACAAATGATTTTAATTCCTTCCTTGGGTTTCTAGGATTAGGATTAAGTTTTTCTTTCCTTAGGTTTCTAGGATTAGGGTTAGGGTTAAGGTTGAACAAGATGGACCTTGCATATGTATGTATGTTTTGAATATTATATGAAGTTTTATATTATACATGGGTTTTACGTATATGTACGTATCTCGTATAATATTTTGTATGATATTAAATACATGATTACATATCACACTTTTGTATGAAGGTCTTGATAATGTATTTGCACTTCCCAATCTCAAACTCCTTCCTTCAAGTTCTCCCAAGTTGTATTTGCTCCACTTCAAAAATTTGTTTTGATGTCTTCTCAAAACAAACTTTTGTCACAGAAACTTTGCAAAACTACATTGCTCACATATGACCTTAGATCGATTTGAAATTTTGATGAAACATGAACAACTATGTTTACTACGATCTCTCAAAATTTCAGCTCATTTAACTTCATAAAATGAGAGATATTATTACTTCCTTGAAATCACTTCAAATTAGGACTTGAACATAAAATGACTTATAACTCGTTTTTAGAAACTTTAAACTCCTTGAAATTTTGGGAAACACATTAAATATATTTCTTCTATATCTGCTCAAAATTTTAGCTCTATTGATGATGACCACAAAGAGTTATGACTTTAAAAAAAAATTGACTTCAAAATTAAGATTGAAACTTTAGATGTTTGGATCTTTCTCAATACATATCCAAATGACATGAAATTTCTCTCACACATATATTCATTTATGATATATAAGATTTTAAAGCTACAGATCCAAAAATGCTGAAACAAAGGAGATATGACCAAAAAACAAGATTTGGCACAAAGTTTTCAAAGGCTCATAACTCTCACAAAACATATCCTTTTCTTTTGAAAATTTGATAATAGAAACATCTTATAATATTCTATAATCTCTCCAAGTTTCACTTCAAGATCTTTTCATAGTAGATCTAGATTTAGATTTAAAGATCTGACTTCCACAACCTTTGATATGTTGATCTCCTCTCACATCTTTTCTTTTCTTTTCTTTCTTTTCACATTCTTTCCTTTCCTCTTTTCTCTTTTGCACCTGACACACTCCTATGATATACTAGAGACTCTCAAGCTCTAGTTCAAGAGATTTTATAACTTGAAATCTTTTTTAACTTTCTCATTCAACAACCTAAGCTTTGATACCATGTTAACAAATAGGAGATCTACTCAAGTGCAAACATAAATCTTTATTGAAAAGAAACTACAACATGATGCTCACAACTCGAAACATAACATCAAGAACTCTTCAAGTTTTTTGTCACATGAAATACACAAACTTGTGTAATGAAGAAAAAAGAGACAAACCATCAACACCAAGGTATTTAACTAAAAGACCAAACCACAAATAACCAAACTAATATAAGTAAAGAAAGTATTCAACCTTGTGAAAGTAACCTAATTACTTTCCTACTCCAGTAACTAATGAAACCTAATTAATTAAGCTTGAATTCTCAACAAGGATGATAGGCCATCATCTTCAATAGGATTGTATGATTCAGGAGTTCGGTTTACGACCTATAGGAGTGTAATGCCATCTATATAGAAGCATCCATAAAGGATATTCCATTATTTCAAACACCACATACAAGTGGATCTTTGAGTCAAGAGGCAAAGAAAGATTTGTTAGATTGTTTTAGTATGTAACAAACTATAAGAAGATGGAACGTATTAGGATTGAGTTGTTAGGACTCAAATTCTAGCATGAAAAAAATGAAGTAGAGAAGTTAAAGTTAGGGCCAAAGTTACAACTGTAACACAAGAGGTTACAAATTTATAGCATCACATCATGGCCATTGAAGTTCAAACAACAAGGTACTTTAGGCCAAGTAAAGAGGAATGAACAAGCTTCAAATGGATGTGATTCTACCAAATCAAAAGAAGTATACTTTGGAATAACAACTGCAATTTTTTGACACCATAAGGGAGGAAAGAGACTTGTTGAAGTGAACCTTGAAAAGGAGGAGGCAAAGTATTAGGCCTTGAAAAAACAAGCATATGAATTTGAGGTCCAATCTACAACTTTGCCACATGACAAGAATAGTTTGTAAAGTATAGTGTAGGCATAGGAGAAGGAGATTTTCAAATTCAAAGAAGAGATTTAAGTTACTACACGCACTAGAAGGATGAACTTATCAGAGAAAAAGATAAGAATCAAATTACTTGTAATAGGCCCATACAAAAGTTACAACATGATGCCAAACGAATATAAGTAATTGTGGACACACTAACGACCATGGAACCTTACTTATTTAAGCATTGATTGAAGGAGTATGATAATATCATGATGCAAAATATTATTCCAAGGACTAAATATAAGTCAATGCAGTTATAAGCTTTTGAGGTTGATGAATGGTGGAACTTAGTTCAAGATCTTCCACAAAAAGACATATAGGGTTTGTTTGATGAACACAAAGCAAATGAAAATAGCTATAGAAGGAAGTTGAAAGCATATCAAAAAACTTATATTGATTTTTGGTATGACATACCTCTTGTGATTCCAGAAGATAATTTTGACACATTAGACTTTAACTAGTATGATGCAGGTCCAAGTGGAGAATCACTAGAGGTTCAATCAACTATACCTACAGAGATGAAGGGAAGAGATACCACAAAGGAAATCATGGGGGAATAGGCATTTACTCACCTAGATGGCCAAACTACAAAGGAAATCACAATAGTGCAGGAGGAGATGTAACAAGTATATGCCCAAACAAAGTCGATTAAGTATGCCATAACAACTATAATGTTTCCATCAATAGAGTTAGCTACATCAACTGCTATAATGACAACATCCCAAGATAATGGTTACACATAGATAACTACATATATTCAACAATAGGTGGATCCACAAAACCAACTACAAATTGAGGAAGTAACTATAGAAGAAGGACAACAATTTATAAATCAAGAAATACCTCATGTAACACAGATAACTACAAAAAGTGAGTCAAGGAGAAATGTTAGTCTATTTTGAATAGTAGCCTCAATCTATAATTGTTCTTCGAAGACATTTTCATACTTTTTTATGCACAAGATTTTGAAGACGGAATCTAAAGTTAAGGGGTGATAATGTTAAAGGTATAATTGTATTGTCTTTGTTGGATAAACTAGATGGAGTTATTGGATAAAGAACTATGTTGTCCTTGTTGGTTAGACTGAACAAAGATAGTTTTAATATTAATAGGGTGGAACAAAGGATGATTATGTAGGATTAAGACTAATGAAGACTGATTCAAACTAGTTTTATGGTAGGAATATGAGTAGATATTTAGAAAAGCATTAAAGGAAGGAGGATGATTATCATATTAGTTTTTTTGAGGAGGAATTAGGATATGAGAGAAAAGAAGTAGTCTAGAAATGGAGAAGTTTAATTGAGATTAGAAAATAATTTTGATGAAGAAGAACAATGTTACTGCGATTTTTTTTTTTCCATATTTTTTGCTTCCATTAATACGAATGTCTAATTTTGTTTTAGATTACTACAAAAGTTAAAATTGTACAAATTTGTGCTTTGTAATGGATTTTTGGTTGGGTTTTATTCTAATTTTTGTAGTTGATTTGTTATAAAATAGATTATGTATATGGAAAATAACATGAGAAAAAATAGATTCTAGAATAAACATAGTGTTAGAATATTAATGTTTACCAATTAGCAAGGCAATTGAAGGACATGCTTGAGAAATTTGGTTTCACCTCCAAGATCTTGTGTTGTGTGAAAGACAAAGGCACTAATTGGGGAGCATGACCACAATTCTAAAATATGTTATTGCATGTAGGGCATTAAATTTGCATGTTCTTTTTTATGGTTTGTGCTTTGGATATGCCATGAACAAGGTAGCTCAATATGCAACCAATTTGATGAAAGGATTTCCAAGTACCTAGGTTTAGTTAATGTGAAATTTGCACAAACATCCTTTCTTGAGCTTACATCACATGGCCAAAAAATGAGGTATGTATGTTGGCAATTTCAATTTTTTGCATTGCAGGAATTTGTAGCTAGTTAAATGTGGAATAAAATTGATCTTCTTTTTTCATCGTCCATTGTGCAAAGGGGCAAAAAAATGGAGGCAAGAATGTCTAAATTCTAGTTTGTTTGAGCAAAGTTAATAATTCTCATGAAGACATGCTTTGCATCCAAAGTTGCCATGTTCAAGTAATGCCTAGCTTATCAAGTTGCAATTATCAATTGTTATAGTTGCCAAATAGAAGCTTTAACCAATAGGATTCCTTCAACACATACTTGGGCAATTTGTGGCCCATTTTTTCTTGTTGTGACTACTCATATACTTAACCAATGTCATGGGTGTTGGCTATTGTTAGATGCTTTTGCCTCAATAATCATTATATGTGCAACTTTTCCAAGGATAGATTGGAATTACAAGTAGAAGTTAATGTTGTTGAAGGCATGGATATGTGCACCAAGGAGAAACAACTTGGTGTTAATATGCAACAACAAGTGATTATTGTTCTTATGCCTTTCTTTGATTTCATGGATTCTTTGAAAATTTTAAAAGCCATTTGTTCTCATGTTTGATCCTTGATTCAAGAACTCGAGTTTAGTGGGACATTAGTAATTTTTATTACTAAAAGGTGGCCAACATTTGAAAGTTTATACTAGAAATTTCATGGATGGTTGAATGCTTTTACAAATGTTGTATAAGAAATTATGCATGACATTAATGTTGTTTTTGAAGTAGGTGTGTCAAAGGATGAAACTTGTTTTGGATGATTAAACATTCTTTTTTAAAAATTTATTTGAAATAAATTGTGAATTGTTTTTTTTTGTTTGTGATTTGCACACCTCAAGCTAATTTATTTGGGAATTATATGTGTAAGTGCAAGTTCGATGGGGATTATCATGCTTTCACACATTCGATGTGCCATTGGAAAAAGGAGAAAACCTTCTACTTTAGTGGTCAAAGCATGAAAGACAATTTTCAAATTATTCAATTTGGTTAAGGAATGAAGAAAATATTAGAAAGTGTTTGATGATAGGTACATGCTTGGTGATGGGTGGTTCAACCCACCTCAAAATGTTTCCTTTCTCTTTCTCACTAGTTCACTACCTCCTCAAAAAAAATCTACTACCCGATGTTATTTTTGGGTGTAACATTATGAGTAATTATCCCAACAATCATTTAACATTAATTGGGGCTACATTTAAAAAAAAAACTATCCAAGGAGTAGAAAATAGGAACCATTAAACTAAATATGAACAACAAATTAAATGTGACATTGGGCGTGATGCAATTCCTATAACCTTATATTGGGCCCATTTGCCAGGAAAAAGTTGTAAGTTCCTTTCCCCTTGGAGAAGGGGAAATTTGGTTAAGTTCCTTTCCCTTGGAAACTTGTAGGTCCCTATCTTCTTGAGGAAGTTGTGTAGAGACTTTTTTTCTTTTGTCCGTGGAAAAGAATGAGAATTAAAAAAAATAAATCCAAACCTTGGGAAAGAAGGGACAACTTTAACCAAATCATCCCAATTTTATTTTTAAAAGTGGTGGTGCAAGAAAGACAAGTAATAGTCACAAGTTCATCACACATCAAGTATAATAAAAAAAGAAATTGATTTTTTTCCCTTATTGGGCACTATCATGAAATTGCATCAAGCCTAATGCTACATTTAATTCATTGCTATTGTTTAATGCATGCATGAACACCTAGCCCAAAACAAAAAAATAGTCAAAATATCATAAGTTCTTCCCTGGAATTGTTTTTTCCCTCCAACAAAGGTAGTAATATTTTTTAAAAGGAGGGAATTTGTGATAGAATAATATTATCACTTTACTTTTTTGTCACTTGGATGCAAAAATTTGCACAAAACAAATGTTGCTGCTACTTAGGAAATTGTTTTTTTCTTCTTTACTTTTTGCGTTTCAACTTGTTTCAGTTTGCTTTTCTTTTTCCAACCATTGTCTTTCATGCATCCCTCCTCACAACTTTCCAGAAAAATAAAAACATTCAAACAGTAAAAATGTTTTTGGAAAGAAATCCAACATCCCCCTCAATTTCTGTTTTCAAAAACATACTTGTTTTTATTGAAGTTAAAATAGTTACAGAAAAATATTTAAATAAATTCTAACTAATGATGGTTTTGCAATCAATGCCTCAAAAAAAAATTGAAAGTCCAAAATTTTGGAAAGAAATGCTAACATTCCCTCCAATTACTTTATATATATATATTGTAGGCAAAATTTTTTAAAAATTTTAAAAAATAAATTCTAAGTAATTATGGTTATGTAGTCAATGCTTCAAAAAAACATTTGGAAAAAAAAGAATTTTTTTGGATTTTAAAGTTCATGGTATAATTGACTTCTGTGCCCACCTAACAACATGTTAAAATAAATTTCAACCAATGGAGGGTTTTTAGAGGTCATGGTCTAATAGAGGTTAGGCCAAGCCCACCTATTTGAGGTGGGCTTAGCTCGACCTCTGGTAGAGCATGAAACATTATCCATAAACTGGCACTTAGGATCCCATGTCAAGATTTCATCCATCTTCATTTCCTTGGTTCCTTAGGCCTACAAGTTTTGTGAAAAATGAACTTATACCTTCAAAATCCTTTTCCTCCAATCATAGATTTTGTATTTCAATGGTCATGAGCTTTTAGTCTCTAGTGTAAAAGGTGCCTTAACATTCTTCCATTTATTGTGAAACCTTTGCCCCAAAGCTTCTTAATTGCCATCTTTAATTATGAAGGCAATGATAAACCATATTCAATTAATGTAATGTCTTAGCATTGAATAAACATTGTGTAATCATGAAAAGCTAATATGACATAACATTCTCCTAGTTAAATAAACTCTCGAGCTTTGGTTAATGCTTGTTGTTGAAAATGGTGTTGAGTCCTAAGCAACAAGGGGGGTGTCACACTGTGGCCTTGCCATTTACATAAAAAGTATCTTAAGGGAAAAGAAGAATTTATTTCACCATGCAAAAATATAATCTTCAAAAAATCCTCTAAAAGAAATCATAATCCTTCAAGATATTATAACTATATAACTAAATCTCAAGTTTCAAGACAAGCCAAAATATCCTCTCTCAAAAATCCTCATATAAAAATAGACCCATTACCTAGGGGCCAAAATCCATTAAGCTACTACACTCTATAATGAATCTAAATCCAATACTTAAATCCATCATAACACACCCTAGCAATGAAAGCTTCTAGATCATCACGAATGAATTCTAAATTTGATGCTTTATACAATCCTTGTTTGGCAACCTTCATCCTAGGATATTATTGACACACACACTTCTATACACTAAAAACATAAAAATAAACCACAACACCAATCATGTCTGCATTGATGTGAGTGGGAATGGAAGACAAAGGTATTGTTGACACACTTAGTACTGTATCTTTGACATTCCATTTCATGTCTTTCACCATGAATCATGGAAAGCAAATTTGAAAATGATGAACAATTTGGTCAAGTGTGAGTAAATATGACCTGAAATTATTGCATACTTTTAATATCCATAATGGGCCACTGTGATCTTGCCCTAAGATTTCCACCCTTAGGTATTGACAATGTTTTCCACATAATTGATGTACAAATAACCCCGTGTTATAAGTGGGCTCCTTAGCAACAAGCCAACAGTCCAAGCACTAGAGGCTCCTAGCAACTTTGCAACTATTATGAGTTCACTTTGCAACTAGGACATGTAAGTTAGCTGCTATCTTAAACCAACCTGATCCAGGAAGTGCAAGTTGAATTCATTTTGGTTTTAATGTCATTTGTTTATCTCAAAGCTGCATACCCAAACAAGAGCTTTGAAATTTTCAAATCTAGGCATCACATCAAGATTCTGCAGATCCACTAGTTATAGGGGAACTGCAAGATTTGTGCACATAATTCCTCTCATTAAAAACAGGAAAATCACACCACAGAAGTGAACATTTGTCACTGATAGATGTACAAAATCAAGCAATACTATAACCCAAATCACGTATATAACAAAGTGGTCCTTTTATCACATATTTTGCTCATGAGTCCACCGGCACAAACAAATGTACATATCTATGATGCAAAAAAGCCACATAGAACTGCTGATCCAGTCTTAGGGATAAAAGAGCACATCTACAAAGTATATATATGATGCTATAATCAGATGCTATAATCAGATATTTCATTCCAAATATAATTGTCAACAAAATCTGTGATCATAAATGTCTCACTGTTCTAATGAACTCTGTCTATGACCAGAGTCCCACTTGCCTTTGGTTACAAAAGAAAAAGATCCAGGATTTGTATTGAGAGGACTGATGGCTATTTTATTTCTCACTGATGGCTGTAGTGAGAAGAATTTTGGGAATCATATCTTCTTGGGTAAGCCATAATTTTGGGTATCAAATATAAAGGGCAGGTAATTCCTGCTTCTATCCAAAGAATTAGATTTTTGCTCCCCCTTAAAAGACTTAGTTCTGAGAGCTTCTACAAAAACCACCAGCTTCAGCCTGAAAGTATTTCAGTTTTTTCATGTCCAAATTTGCATGTATGGCCTTCTTCTGATACAGACAAATTGCAGCATACATGAGACAGGAGAGAGTTGAAAACTTTTTCCTTCCTAAAGCTGTGTGGAAGGACAAAGGGCCTCTTCATGTATACAAGGTAAGAATCAGAAGCAGCTGGTGAGCTTCACGTGTGATAGATAGATGGGGCTAAGGCGTTCTTTTGTACTTGAGTGTGGAGTTGCTCATGGAGGTGGTCATGGAAACCACTTCTTGAGCTGGCTGAAGGGTTCTTGTTCATTCTCCATTGCACAAGCTGATGCAGAAACTGTTTGACCTGGCACACAATAGAAAAAACATTATGAAAATATGAGGGAGCAAGGAGCCAAAAACTTTCAAAAGATTCAGTAGGATTCAGTAGGTTTGTCCATTACAGGGACAAAGGAGAGATCATACAAATTCAAAGTTTAATCAACTGGGTAGTAGGTGCTTGGTGTCTTGAGTACTGGAATGAGAAAGAGCTTTCACATAGAATTTACACCTCAGACGGATTGCGGATGGAGTAAGCTGCATTTGTGCTTTTGGGTACTGTGGATACCAGAATGCTACACCCATGTTTCATCCCATTCAACAACTGGGTACACATACAAAAGGTATGCACCCACACTCTCATTAGCAACTGAGAATATATTTATATATATATATATGTTGTACATTGTCCACCAGATTGGTACATAATCATGGGGCACAAATCTGACAAGATGTGGTACAAAAGGATATTGAAATTACTTTAAAGGCATCTTCGTCTGTTCGATCGTCTCCAATATACACTGGCAGCACATCATTTGGGTTTGCCATACCTGCCATATGTACACCACTGGCATTCAGACATGTTCTATTCTACCTCTTTGTTCCATTACCCAGACTACCCTCCTCACTTGTCAAGTCATGAATTGCATGTGCAGAAAATAGGAGGTTCCGCACATAATCCACATAGAGGTTCAATGCAGATTAAATGCTCTAATTACCAAGTGACTCCAGAAGGAAATTGACAGCTTGTCCCTTATCCCATGCTATTCCTGGCCGAATCTCCAATACCTGGAGGTTACAGGGCATAACAGTGTCAGTTCTGAAATCAGTGACGCAAGCATTCACTGTGGAAATGATAATAAACAGAAAGAATCTCAGCAACCTTCAAGTGTGTATTTGAGACCAACAGCAGACCAAATCAGAACTTGTAAGCATTGAAGTTGTACCCAACAGCATTGACTGGCACAAGACTCTAGTACCTTGCGACCATGAGTCAGGCTCAATGTGGGATAACCCTTCATGACATTGGCCACCCTCTCTGCAAGTCGCACCCAATTCTGTAACAAGGCAGTGAACACCTGATTATATGTTTCAACAACAAAATCCATAAATGGACTTCCAAACAGAAACTCAATTTGACCGAAAAGAATATTCTTAGACTTTGAGGGGAATGTTTCAAAGATATAGTGTAGCTGACAAAAAGACATTTCCTGCTGACATCATCTTTCTAAATAAACAGCAGAACTTGAAGGAAGGAGGATCCTACATCTCTCTTTAGCAGAAACACCCCAGTAAGTAAATCTCTTAGCAAAAACTATGAGGCTAAGGCCTTAAGGTTCCAGAATGGACATTTTTGAAACATGCAGACTAACCTTTAGTCCCACCCAACTATGTAGTGTCTGCACATGAAGCAGGACAAGTAGCCCAGAAGCTACTTGGAATTAGGGTATCTATTTCATGCACAGCAGCTTCTGGGCATCTTGTCAAACATTGGGATTTCATCAATCTTGAATCAAGCATCAAAACTCATTTCCCAATGGCAGGAAAGAAAAAAGACATTGAAGCCCACCTTCTCACATTTTAGCAACTAATTTAATCATGCATTAAACAAAGGCTTTTTAATACCATGTGGCCACACACCTGCATACCCTCCATGACACCTGCACAAGGGAAAAAGTGCTAAGGAGGAGAGACTGCTGTCAGCTATGCTAATCACAGCTTCCAATTGACCCAAATCTCAGATGAAAACCAGACACAAACAGTCAAAGAATTGCAACAAGAGACACAGGAGATCAAAAGAATGCAGGCCAGAAATCACCAGATGAATACCCTTCAGTATGGAATTTCTATCCTCAGCAACATCCCTCTAACCTACTGCATGCACAAGACAAAGAGATAACCATGCTGTCCTGGAACATTTGGGTGCTTCTTACAATCAAGCATGGTGCTTAGTGTGAGAAATGCCTTCCACTAGACCACCAAAAAGTCAATGAGTTGAATCGCACATGCCCATACATTCTCTGGAAACAGTCTCTGGACTATTCAAAGCATGAATAAAAAGCGTTGAAAACATTTCAATTGCAAACAGGGTGGTCCACACGTGCTATGACAATTCCTTTACAGCCACTGAACATAAAACCAATAGCAGAGATGTCAACATAACAGAAAATTTAGCATGTGCCAGAAAGAGAAGTTGTTGAACAAAACATACAATCCAACAGTTCAAGAATAGGGTGAACTGGAGTACATAGATTGTGCTCATGTCTCAGTTATGCAACTACAAGATGGACCACAATGTTTACCTCTTCCTTCACCCGGCGGAAATGCACAGTCGCACAGAACAGGTTGTGTTCAACTTTGGCTCCTTCAATGTCCTTTGTATTGTCTTCCATGAGTTTACACACCTACATCAACATGCACGTCTTCCATGAAACTTGGCTAATAGTGCCAAAAACTCATGGATGAACCCCCTCAGATCAGCTCTTGTTCTGGTGAATAAGGAACAATTGCTTACACAAAAAAAATTGTTAGGAAAGAAACATTATGCAAGACATGAATGAAATCTCTTTTGAGATCTGAACACCACCCATTACAGCAAACACCTGAATGAATGGGAATCTTCTACGGAAATTCCCAGCTGACCTAACTCCACATGAAATTTAATTGCATTTTGATTACGACTCCCAATGTTGATGATGAGTGCAACAAGAGACCTACCCAGCTTCTTGTCCAGACAAGAAAAAAAGAATTACCTTGTTAATCAAAGGCAGATACTCGCTTGCTGGCTGGAAGAAGACAATGTCATTACCCTGTTGCCACAACAAAAGCAGGAGTGTACTTGAGCATCCAAAACTGAGTTGCCATCTTCTTCTTCTTCTTCTGTACACAAAATACATTTTACAACATACATGGTAGTACAGATTCATCTTCCAAGTTCAAAGGAGACTGACTGACTACTCATTCAATCATAAAATCAGGGCCTGGGCAAATCTGACAATTTACCTTCTTGTCTTTGGCTAGTGTTCCAGAAGCTTTAAAGCCATTACAAACATCAGCAGGTCCCATGATGTCCATGCCATGACTTCCTGCATAAAACAGCTCTGGTAATTGTACAAACTCGTAGACCTGTCAAAAAACACACCACCACAAACCAGTCTCACACTCACTACATTCAATGTGATGCCCACCCAGTGCACAAAATCACTGAATTTAAATTACAAAGAAACAACACTCTGCGGCCACCTACACAATCACTGGAAAATATTGTACACACTGTAGTAACCCAGCAGGTTTGGCACCAAGTAGTTATGAGAAAAAAACTCAGAACTTCTGAGAAATGATCAAGGTAATTAACAAGTAAAAGGGCAACGTAATGATTTCTTAATGGTTATGCCAGAATCTTTGGAGAAAATATATCAAATGTTCAACATCAAAGTGCCAAAATTGCTAGGCTACTACAGTATATATCTTAGATGGCAAGGCAGGGCAGAGAGATCCATAAGACTGTAAAAAGCTTTTATCAAAACTCACCTTTTGTCTACCTCTTCCACTGATGATTGCAGTGGGGAAAAAAGTAGCCACTTCACGGACAGTAGCCCTCATCTGCACAGGGGAGACAAGTACAACAACTCTGTCACATACACAGCATTACCACAATTTTCAAAACCTTTCAGATTTTGCTTAGTGTATAATGGGGAGAGGTTATACATATCACATAAGGTTCCCACTAGGCTGTACATTGCCTTACATATGTTCGTAAGGTCCTCACCATCAAGGTGTCATCATAATTATATTGGATGGGTTTTAGGGCCTATCTTTTTGAACTTTCCATGACTTTCAACATCTTCCACTTCGCCTACAGGCCTTGTGACAGGTACCTCAAATTGTGGAAGGTTTGGAACATACACCCCTCTCCTTTTACATAAGTTCTTGACCTGATTTTTCCTTTGGTATTTACAGATACCTTGCAAAGTGCTCATAATCTTCTTCCTGGCCTCCAAGGCAGATGACAAATCTATAAGGCTCCTCCAAGATGGTGACAGATTCAAATTATGTCAGTTTCTTCATGTTGAGGAAGGGCAGTCATATTGGGGGGGGTTACATTGTTTTGGGGCTTTTGAAACTTGGGCTAATGCCTTCATTGTCATGCCCTCAAACAACTTAACCTTATCTTGACCCACCTGTTAAAACCTGTCAGATTTTTTTCTCCTTGAATACCAAGGACTACATATACCATAAGGTCCCCACTTGTTTGTACAGGGCCCAGCCTTACATATTTTGTGGGGTCCTGGCCAAGGTATCATCATAATCTGACAGGTTTTAGAGTTGGAGAAGGGCCCAAAATGTTTGGAACCTTCGGAGATTTTCAACATTTTCCACTTGGTGAACAGACCTTGTGACACAGGTACCTCAAATCCTAGAAAGTAGGTTATATTGCTCTGGGGCATTTGGAACTTGGGCTAATGTCCATGCCCTCTAACAACTTAACCCTCTCTTGACCTGCCAGTTTGGATTCAAAACCTGTGCAATTTTGCTTCATGAATAACAAGGACAGACTCAGACACACTATGTCTATGGTAAGGTCCCCACCAGTTTGTACAGGGTCTGGCCTTACATATTTTGTGAGGTCCCAGCCAAGGTATCATCATAATCTGACAGGTTTTAAAGTTGGAGAAGAGACCTAAATGTATGGAACCTTCTGTGATTTTCAACACCTTCCACTTGGCCTACAGACCTTGTGACACAGGTACCTCAAATCCTGGAAGGCAGGTTCTCAAGAGAAAGACCCTTCTCCTGTACTTGCAACAGGTCTGGTGGTGACAGGTAGATACCACTCAAATCTACCTAGAGAACCTGCCTCCAAGCTGCTAAGTCTATTGGGAAAAAACCTAAGTCTTCTGCAAGTATTCTGCTCTACTTGCAGGGCAGTAATCATCACAGATACTGTAGCAACTCAAGTAAGCAAGCTTCATATGGAAATCTGATGCCACAAGGTTGTTGCAATTATCAAGAAATAGATTTATGTATCTAGATCTTGATCTACCAGAAAGAAATTACACAAAGCCCTCTATGGCCCAGGGGCAGATTTCACTAGAGATCTCAGAGCTTAGAGACTTCTTACATCGTCAGACATGTATGCGTGATCTGGATCTTCAACAATGGGTGCGAGTGTGCCGTCGTAATCTAAAAAAACAGCCACCTGCTTCCCTTTTGCTGTCTTCATCACTTTCTCAAATACGTCCAGAATTGGTATATGCTTCTCCTGCCAACCAAAAGACAAAAGGGCAAAACACACAAAGATGTATGTCAGTCAGTCAGTCAGTCTTGATCGCTTTAAGCTACAGTCCATCGACGATGGCTGTTTTTTTTCTCAAGCACCTGCAGCCACCGGCCACGATTTGGCTACAGTCCGACCGACGTCTGCTGTTATTTTTTTTCTCTAGCACCCACCGCCCACAATAATTTCGCTACAGTCCGACCGATGTTGTCCGTTTTTTTTTTTTTTCGCTCGAACACCCACCGCCCACAATTTACACAAGAGTTCTAAGATCAGAAGATCTCTACGAATCTAGATCTGTCTCAGGGACTGTAACTAAAGATCTGCTGCACAATTTGACACCACAAAATAAAAGAAAAGAAAAAATTTCGAGAGTTCGGGTAGTGTATGCGAGGCGATCGACTTTACCGTCCAGGCGGCGTATTCGGCGGCCTTAGCATCGAAGAAGTCGAATTTGTGATCGCCAATGAGAGAGCGGAAATGCGGTGGCGACTGCGCCTTCATAGCAGTCAGCCACTTCACCATATGCCCCCCGTTGTGATCGCTAATTTTGTAGCCGGAGTTGCGCAATTTGGGCAAGGCTGTTGAAATGGGGGTGATCGGTCGAGGGCAGCTGCAGGTATGATGATGATGATGATGATGATGATGACTCGAGCAAGATGAGCTGCTGGATAGTGGCGTCGTCGTCGTCGTCGCTGCTTTTGCACGGGAAGAAGTAGCGGGTATTACTAGAGATGAGGTCGCACTTGATGACAAGCTGGTTGAAATCGAAGACGGGCATGAAGTGATCAGCGGCTCTGCAGCAGCACAAATGAGTGATGCCGATCTCTTGCAGGATGATCGCAAGCTGAGACTCCCTGTTGCTGCAAGGTACCCATCTCCTAGCCTGGACAAACTGGAGCTCAGCAATCCCACTTCCTTGCTCTCAATCTCTGTCTGCTGTTCCAACAATCTATCTAAATTATAACTCACTTCTGTCACCTTGAGCACCATCTTCCGCAGCTCTGATCTACAGGACAAAGCACAGCTTCAGGTTTGTTAAAATTGCCTGGAGCTTCTCTCTCCGAGAATGATAAACAAGTACCTACAGTTTTTGGAGCTGCCAAACTTTTTCGAATTTCCACTAAACTCTAAGCTGGAAACCCCGAAAAAAAAAAAAAACAGAAAAGATCGCCAGCAATGTGGAGGGCATATATATTGCACTCATGTTACAACATCCCCGCAGTAAGCTTACAAGCAGTACTCCAGTCAGACCTCAAAAAAATAAAAATAAAATCTAAAACACAGCGTGCCAACTGACTTCTTCAATGCCTGCAAATCTTTCGTGCAAAATAACCGGGTGATCACCGGAATCAAAGTCTTAGACCTGCAGCAGAAGTGCTACTCGGGATTTAAGGCCATGCAATACTCTGGAAGGCTTCGTTCATAAAATTGCAAACAAGGACCGTAACTGCAGTAGTGGTCCCGAACGAGTGAGTTCTAGCCAACAAACTGGACTTACTTATTTGTACAACACGTCCCACCTCAATAAAGGGTTTCAAAAAAACTACTTGGGTTCAGGGACGTGAGTGGTTTCTAAAACTCACTGGGTGGAGTTGGCGAGGGAAATTCTTCAAAACTCACACCCTCCTCCACCTCCTCCTCCAAAACATACATACAACCACAAATCTCTCCCCCCGTCTTTTGATAATTGCATACAGAAGTAGCAAACGAAATGGGTCACTGAAAATTAGGCGGGCCCAGCAGCTTTGGGGGCTGGGCGGGTGGGTGGGGGAGAGGGACTACAACTACACGATAGCAAGCTCCAACGGTGTCTAGGAGCAAGCCAAAACAACTACTAGAAACAGCAAACGGACAGGAAAGAGAAAAGACATAGGAAATAGATGGGACAAAGTTGAATAATGAGAGATTTGTTGAGAGAGTGTAGAGAGAGAGAAAAAGAGAGCACGCCCGCGAAGTGATGTGACTTTGAAGAGCATATCAGAGGAAGGAGGACATGGAGATGCAAAGGGGCAATATATAGCCTCGCTTTCACCCCGCCCCCAAGCCCGGGCGGGCCCCGCCCACCACCCATTTCCTCTTTCCATTTCCTTTCATTAGTATTATTATAGGAAAACTATCAACATTAATTTCTTTCCTATTTCCTTCCCGTTTTCCTTGCCCTTAGCCTCGTTGAATCCATTGTTGTTGTGGTATTATGGAATAGCGCCCCATTGCTAGTGGGGGCAATGAGGGCAAGTTTCTTGTTTGTTTGTTTTCCACCTAGCCCAGTAGCACTTTGAGCCCGGTGCAGTGAGACGTTGTTCTGTCTGGTGGTAACAACCGGTTCTACCAAGGCCTGTTCCAGAGTGTAACTAGTGTTCCCCAACCGTTGATTCACATCACAAGTGCAGGTAACAACTAACAACTGGTTCTGCCATGGCCTTCTCCAGAGTGTAAGGGGTGTTCCCTGACCATTGATTCACATCGAAAGTGCAGGCTTGTTTCAGTGTATAAGGGGATGATCCCCTACCATTGATTCACATCACAAGTGAAACTGGCAGAACCAAAAGTGAAACCAACAGGCAACAACCTGTCCCACATAGGAAAAAACAAAAAAAAACTCTTTAAAAGTACTGGAAATAAGACACAAAAATTATGGTTTAAAAAATATATTGGGTTAAGTTTGTGATGGAGCCAAACAAACAGTCAACCAAACCATAGGAAAATTTAGCCAAATTTGGCTATAAAACAAGAGATGAAAGTTTTTAAAAATCAAACATCATGCTATATTCTTCACTAGCTACGTGAACCAAGTATAGAAATCTGGTGATTTTTGTTTAATTTTTCCCAACTGACTATTGAAAATTTCAAGAATCACTTTATTTTTATCTTCCAAATTTTCTTTTTGATGAAATTCTGCCAGGAAAGAAAAAGGCCTCTTCAAAAATGCTTTGTTATGTTACCTGGAATATTTGACCTTTGCCTTCTCCCTCACTTTGGGTCCCTAGCTAGAGTTTTTCTGGCGTAATTTCATTGCGGTTGGAAACAAACAAACAACCGTCATTTATTACATCCATTCTCAAAACGTTAGGTGTCCTGTAGGTCCTACAAAGGAAAAAGGCCGGCTGGTCCACAGTATGACCAAATGCGCGTCTCTTTATAATCAATGTTTTTCGCAAAAAGTTGGTGGGGAAAGTGATTCCATTGTTTTGATCTGGGTAATGTAAATGTAGTCATCCTATACAATAGAAATATGGATGGTCAGATCGTCAGGCAGCTTCAGCTGCAAAATTTGCATTTCATTGAAATTTTGGATGAAGTAAGTCAGCATCACATGGTGTGAAAAAATGCGATCACCTCTTGTAAATTCCTTGCACAATATTGTGGGGGTGTCAAAACGCCTTTAAAAAAACAATTACTCTTCGTTGGTCGGTCGGTCACATTGATTGGACAGACATTGATTACAATTGATCATTGATTGTTTCACACGTGACATTTAAATGCCCCTCTTGGTGTATATTGTCCAATATTTCCTCTTTATTGGTGGGGGACCGGGAATAACAACATTTAACAATAAAATTAGATATGGTAAATAATGTTATTTCCCCAACTACACTACATTGCTAAAACTATTCTAAGTCCACATTGATGGAAAAAAATGGTGGTATGTGCCTGCAAAAGAAAGAAGAAGACACATGTAATTACAATTTACCTAGCAAAAAAAAGCCAAAATGATTACAATGCTTAACCCTTAAACCTTCCTCCAACCCTCCCCTTCTCCTAGGTGGGCGTAATGGTTTCAAAATGTGACATACATGGTTTGCAGCTACCATGTCAATGAGGGCTTGCTCTTCCAATAAGAGTTTCTTGTCCACGGTTACATGGCCAATTTTTTTTGAACTTCTTCTCATGATAGGAAGTGTTGGGTAACTTGGTTCAACATAGATGCTAACGTCAATGAGAAGTTTTGCTGTCCAATGTTTTCAACATTTTGAAAACAAGAGCTGAATCAAATGATAGTGTCAATTCCAATCACAATGCCAAATTGTCAAAGATTTTTGTTTGTCTTAAAAATGATTATTCATTCATTTCAACTTTTTTTGAACAATCAGTTTTCTCACATGACTCCATATCCATGCTTTCTATCTACCACCAAATATTTTTACAATACCTGGAGCACACCATCTTAGTCTAAGTCTTAAAAAGCTTGCAATTTCAAAAACTGCTTGAAACTAAAAAGTTTAAACTTTCAATTGTGAGAATTTATAATTTCTCATCAATATATATTTTTTAATTGAAATATTCAGCTTGAAGTCTTGTACAACTCCACACAGTTGGATTTTCAAAATTTTGATGTTTTGCATGATTTTGAAGTGCTTTTGTGTGGGCCGGTCCAATTTTTGAATTGGGACTGTTTTTGGCCAAATGTCAACTAAGGGTTAAATGACATACTTTATTGGAGTCTCCTCACTCAGAACTATTTCTACAAAAAAATTAGAAGGGCAGAAGACAAATACCTTTTATTGTTTCGTTTGTCTTCTGAGACGATAGGAGACAAGTTCGTTACTATCTGTATTTTGTCCATTGCCAGACACCTTATTTGCGAATGCCTCCCTTAGGGATTTATCCTCCACTTCAGCAACTGCAAAGGTTTGCCTTTTGGAATGAATATGGAGGGTAAGAGGGGCTGGAAAGTTGGAATTCCTATTGAATAGTAGTAGAGTAGAATCACTAATCATCGAACATATACTTATAATCAAAACCTTCACAATATTTTCCTCATTCCTTAACATTCCTAGTTGAGCAATTTTTGTCACTGGACATGCAAACTAAAGGCTCTAGAAATTTTCCTTGAGTGTTAGAAGTGAAGTAGCAACGCAGAAAACACACAAAGAAACAGGAGTGGATGAGTGATAGTTTGCTTATTTTTTTTGAAAAAATAGCTCTGAATCTCTCTCCAGTTTCAACCCCATATCTCCCTCATTTTTAGTTCATTTTAAGTGACTAGAAACTTGATGGGTGTGCCATTTAGGGCTTTACTAAACTTCTTTATATTTCAGATGCACAAATGAAATGATCAAAGATTTTAAGCTTGAAATTTCAATTTGTTTTGATTCACCCATCATCAAACATTAAATACCTTAACACCAAACACCCCATATTTTTTCATTTTTTATCGAATTGAGCCATTTTTGTGACGTTGGAAGTGCTAGGTGGAGGAGGGCTACAAATGTTTTTCGAGCTTTAAAAGCATAGGAACAATGTCTGCAGATTCAACCTCCTTTGAGTTCTTAAGTGTTTGCTCACCAGCCTATCTACACTACATGTAAATTGATGTGACTTGTTTGGCCTAAAAGTACTGCTTATTCACCTACGGAACTGGGGGGTGATTTCTAGTTATGGAAAATAACCAAACATGTGAAAAATGCAGACATGTAAATGAGAATTAGGAGGGAAGAACTTGTATAAAAGAACTAATACTACCTAATAGCTTCTTCTTTTTGGGTCAAATATTCGCACCATGGTGACAAATTTTTTTTCGAATTTTTTATTTAAAAAAGAAATTCGTGTAAATTCCAAATATATTTGCTAAAAAACTGAAAAAAATGGTCAAACTTTCAAAACCAGAAAACTGAAAATAAAAATCCTGTCACCTAGTGGGTCCGGATGGATGGATCAGCCACATCAGCCATCAGCCACATGCAACAGCAATGTGGCGTAACTGCCCCAATGGGGCAGCCCTTTAAAAAGTCACAACTTAACTGATTTTGAAACTATGGTTAGTTTGGTGTGTCACCATGCAAATCTAGCTGGGTTTCCTAATTTTGATCACATCATCCCCCTCATCTCAACCCTCTAATAATTCACCCAAACAAACTACTTGCATATAAACCTGGCAATGGGATGATTCCAATAGTTACTGAAACTCTGTCTCTAGACTTGTACCACACTTCCAAACAAGAGATTGCAACCCCATGCTAGATCATGCCTGCAGAGCAAAAGTTACTCTGCAGAGCAGACCAGGTCACATTTTGTCACACATTCCAATACATGTATGAGTCCTGGAAACCTGTGTGCTGATTATTATTATACAGCCGATTCGCTCAATATGGGTTTGAAAGGATTTGCCAAAATCAAGGTTTATTTGTTGTCTTGGCCCTCACCCCCACAAGTTGCAAACAATACCAGCAACAATGTCATTTGATGAAGGTACATGAGAGATCCAGCATTTAAAGCATGTTTAAAAAATGGTCCACGTGGAACTGCGGGTTACAAAATACACAGCCTGGATGGGAATTGGCATCACAAACGAGTTGCATTGTGTAGTTCCCTTCCCCACCCCCAACCATCTTTTTACCCCTTTATGAAAACACATGAAACAGCGAGTATTGCATACAATGGGCCAATCGTTGGTTGATTGATCCACTTAAATGATGTTGGACCAAGTTTTTGTAATACCCTTGTGTGTCACCGGCCATGATGACACGAGGGCACCTATGATACAACATAGTGAAAAATAATTAAGTTCTTGCAATTCTCTCATGTTGGGTGAAAAACTAAAGGGCATCAATTTTGCATCAATTTTTTAGGTGAATGAACATTGGTATTGCATTCGATGGACCAAATGAAGTTCAAGTAATTTAGATAATGGAGGAATAAGTTTTAACAATATTCGCATATTCAAATCTCGGCATGCACCAAGGGACCAAGGGGCACCTTGTGAAGGTACACAATAGATTTTATATACGCATATTACAATACTTTTTTTGCTTGAGGTTATTGTGCAAGTGTTGCATTATGGGAACAATGATGGATTATCCACATAATGAGTATATTATAATGTCGACCATATCATAATGACCTTAATCTATTCCATGATCACCCTCATTTTCATGAAAAAACCTCATGTCCAATGGCTTAGGCCTCATAGTCCAAATGATCGCATTAGCATCATAATAAAAAAGATGCAAATATCACACACAAAGCAAGTGCATTGATTTAAAATGAGAGTATTGCATATAGACCAATAGCTAGATTATTAACATGATGAAAATATTGCACACTAAATAAGTGCATTGATATAAAATGAAAGTATTGCATATAAATCAATAGCTAGATTATTAACATGATGAAGATATTGCAAAAAAACCTTAAACACTAAACCCAAGTTATTTTATTGATGTGGGTATTATATTATGTGAAAAAAAGCCCTTTCTAAACATGCATGCATTTCTTGAGAAAATTTGGCCAAAACGAATTACTTGCCCCCATTTTCACATGGAAAGTGGAGATGGGATGGGATGTTGCCAATGGTAATTTGAGAATTCTTATTCAAACTGTTGATAGAATTAGATTAAATTCTGAACTCAGTTAGCATGTGAAAGAATTGTGAAAGAATTGAATGCTTGGAACACAATCTATCACATGATGATGTGTGACAAAAGGCATACATTCAGGAAGGGGTGTATATAAGATAACTGATTACCCTTGTTCTGCATCAATACTTGGAGCACCTGGAACATTTCTTTGATCCTTGTTTACCACCATGTTCATCTGCCATTGATCAATGTTAATTAACTTTGTTTTCTTTACCTCTTTTTCAAATTTTTTTTTCTTATTTTTCCTTCCTCTCCTTCTACTTCTCCTTCATTTTCATTTTAAATAAGATGGGTCATCACAAAAAAATACTAGTTCCCCTAATAGTGCATCATTAGAAAAACAAAAAAGGGAGCTCCACTAGTAGTAAATAATCCCAAAAAGGGGGGAAGCTTGAAACTCCCATGGCATCAACAACAAACTTTTTTTTTTTCAAGGGGGGGAAGTGGGGGGGGGGGGGGGGCTCAAGCCCTTCCCCTACAAAAAAAAGAAAATTTTAAGCAATTTTTTTTTTTTTTCACAAACAACGCCCAAAAAAAACAA
>Ga0116227_10005680_pt1 | contig 26074 bp, 19 predicted proteins | sample S1TSphgellanicum_FD_89693 | JGI IMG/M metagenome (GOLD analysis project Ga0116227, IMG submission 89693) | Host-associated microbial communities from peat moss isolated from Minnesota, USA - S1T2_Fb - Sphagnum magellanicum MG | ecosystem: Host-associated > Plants > Peat moss > Unclassified...
AGAAGCAATAGCTTTGTTGTAACCAAACATCAAATGCCATTGGGGATGAGTAAATAAATAAAGCTTGACCTTTATGAAATGGTTAATCTTAAAAATAAAATTGGATTATTTTAATTTTACCCATATAGCCTAAACCTAGCTATGTTCAACCTACTTACATACCTAAATAAACCTACTTATCTAATAGGGTTAATAATTACCTACCTACCTAGTCACACGTGTCAACATCTTATTGGCCAAAAAATTGGATGATTTAAATTTCATTAATTAATTTTTTAAACTAAAAAAATAGGTAGCCTTAATTGCCATGTGTCATCATATAATTTGTGTTCAAGAATGACACGTGTCAAATGGTCAATGAACGTTCCATGGTGTGCCACATGTCATCCTCTCAATGGCAGAAACTTTAATGATTGAGATTAATCCAATGAATTTTTAATTTTGAAAACACAAAAAAATAATAATAATGACACGTGTCCATAAGCTAATTGTCCAATTTTTAAACACATGTCATATTTTTATTAGTTACATTGTAATTGCAAGGAGAGTTGCAACAAGGTGCAACTACATGTGGATTAGTATGTATGGATGAACATGTATATTAACACCATATATACATGTTGCATACGTAGTGTCACATGTAACTGAATTTCATGTGTAACTTGTTTTATGCAACTACACAAATTTACAGTTACATGTGTTGCATGCAACTGAATTTTAATTGCAAACAACAGTTGCAAAACCCAAAATTTCTAGTAGTGGTATGATGTGTAAAATGTTTGCCATCTCAATTTAGTTGTTTTATTCAATTAAGTGTGACAAAAGACACCTTGATGGATGGATGACATGTATCAAAAATCCATAAACACATTGTAAATCATTACACATGACCAAAAGTCACCCTAATTTAGCCCATGTAGCTAGCATAGCCAAAAGTCAACCTAGCTTAACCTAGTTAGGTTAGGTAATTTAACCTAACTTGCTTAGCTAAACGTCAACCTAATTTAATTTAGCTAAGTTAATTACCTATGTTAGGTAACAAAAGCTACTAACTTAAACTAAGTGGCTTAGATTAAAAAGAAACATCAAACTCTTAACCTAAAAAACCTAGACTAGGCTACCTAATTTAAGCCAAATGGCCTAAATATCATAAGTTATAAGAGTGAAGACTTGAACCCCTCACCTTCACTTTGGGGTTCAAATCCTCATCCATTGCACTACCACATTTTGTTATATTAAATATATTTAACACAAAGATATAAAGTTCAAAAAATTTAGCCTTGAATTAACCTTAGCCACCCTAGGTTGACCTAGGTCAACCTTCCTACTACCTACCAACTTAGCCTAAACCTAAACCTCCTTAGGTTGACTTAAGATGAACTAGGTTGTCAACCTATACTATTTACTACCCTAACCTAGGTTAACCCAAGCATTCTTAGGTTAAAAAATAAATTAACCTAAAATAATTATGTTGCATTTAGTTGCATCATAATCACATCTAGTAGCACAAACTTGAGATGGTTACAAACTTGATAAAATATTATATAATGAAGCTACATAGGTTGATTTGGTAAAAACCTAAAGCTAAAAACCTAGGCAAACCTACATGGGTTAACCTATTACTAGGGTAACATATTATAAGTATTTAAAAACATATTATATGTGGTAAATTTTTTATGTCTAATTAAGTAACTTACAAGGTAACCTATATTACGAAATTGGTTTTTACTAAGTAGCCTACATACATAGGTTAACTTAATAGGTATGTTAACTTAAGCTAATGCATTAAATAATTAAAAAATCAAAGAGTTATGTGTCACCTTTTTCAAAACAACTATTAATATTGTAATCATAATTACAAGTTAACAATAATACACATACACATGCATGTGAATTCATGACTTCAAAAACTTCATGGCACGCAAGAAATTATGACATACCATGATAAATATTGGTGCCATAAATTCAAAACACAAAAACTTATGGTGTCATAAAAAATCATGAATTGCCATGAAAGTTTTTGACACCTTGTTGCCAATTGGCATGCCATGTCATTGTCACATGAAAGACCAAGTCATTATTAATCACAAAGGACAACAATATTTTCAACTAGCTAATAAATGAGATTAATTCACCAAATCAATGACATGAATCATAATGTTGATAAATAGGATCACATTATTTTGTTGGTATATAGTATGTCATGTCATCATCATGGGAAATTGAGTTGTTATTAGTTGCAAAGGTGGATGGTCCTTGCAACTAACTAACTAGTGAATAAAAATTGAAAAAAAAATGATAATTTACCAAAAAAACCAACAAGTTGTCATTTTGATTACAATTGTAAAACCATGATGCCATGTGGCATGTTGATGTCTTTTGCCATTACTTGGTGATTGTTATTATTGAATAGTTATAACTGTAATTGAAAATAATAATAATCATTTTTGTGTTTAGTTCTAAGGATAGGATTTGTTGTGGCAAAGGTAAAATTTTTGGACTTTCATCTTGATGCAAAGAGTTGCATTGAAGGATTGGACATCATCTCTAACATAGTGACCGACCAATAAATGCCTCATTTTATCCAAAGTAATGTATGAATCATCATGTTGATTAACAATCAAGTATTTTATTATAACAACAAAACATGTATTTTATGATTAGTTATATTTGACTATAGTCATTTAAAAAGTCATTTTTAAAGTCATTTATGCCATTTTTTAGTCATTTTTCCCATTGTAATCAAATAAGACAAATCATAAAAGACATGTTTTGGCATTGCATGTGGAATGTCACATCATCATGTTGTAAAACTAGAAGTTGTTATTTTGATTGCAAAAATTAGGGTTTTTTAATTAACTATTTAAATTTTATTTAAAGCATATTATTACAATTTTAAGAATAATAATATATCTATCCAAAAAAACCCATTAGTTATCATACTAACTATAGTTGTAAAACTATGACATCACATGACATTTCGATGGCCTTTGCAATTGCACAATAATTTTTGTGACTAAGTAGTTATAATTGTAATTGAATGGGACAATAGTCATTTCTTTGATTAATCAAAAAATCATAATGTATTTGTCTAGATTTAGGGTGAATTTGCAAAGTTCAGACAATTTTAAGTTGTAGATGTTTTAGATCATTGTTTAATGTTCAAGGTTGGTGACATGTGATTACATAATTAAAACTCAAAAAAAAGAAAAATAATAATGAATTATTGTGAACATTTTCCACATTGCCAAAGAATAATATATTTAGAAATGTCAATAAATGAAAATAAACATATCGTTAGATGTTAATAACTTTAACTTCACATCAAAGTTATGTTTGAAAGAAAACATAAGCTATCAAATGTGATCATATTGGACGTACATTGTCATATAATAGCATACCATGAAATGTAAATTTGTAATTTTTCACTCGTGTCAAACAAATGATAAAATAACAAATGATTGGCCATGGGAGACCTGTTAATTGAATCATTGATGTGGGGTGCTTGGAGTGCTAACACTAATCATTTTATACTAACAAAAATGTTTGGACTAGAAGTATTTGTAAATATAATAATAAGCCAATATTGGCATATATTATGTATTTATGCTAGTTTGGACTTCATACCAAAATTTGATTTCAAGGTATCTTATGTTTATTAATTTCAATTGATGGGCATTAATGATGTAGCACCCACCAACACACCATCTAGAAAACTTCATTTTGGGATTTTTTAGATGGAATGACCTCACCCCAAGTTGGTTGTCTTGCATGGGGCAAGGTTTTTTTTTTTTTTTTTACAACCTACTCGCACCTTTTTTTTTTTCAAAAATTTCTCCTACCTCTTTCTTTTACCTATTTGTCCCCCTCCTACCTATGCACCCCTCCACCCCATTATGCATCTCGCATGTCTGCCATTGCTAAACTCCATTGTGTTTTGTTGTTTTCGTTCCTTTTCATATTGTTCATATTTGTGTGTGTGTGCATGTGGGTTAGAAAAGAGTTGTGCATGTGAAAGAATGGGAGCTAGGCTAAAAAGGAGGAGTCAAAAAAGAGATGTGGAAGAACACAATTGGAAAGGAGGTGACCATAGAAGTTTGCATGTGATAAAAGCTTGTGGGTGAAAAAAATGTGTGTAGCTAGAAAGGGAGGTAAACAACGAAAGAATAGGAGGGAAAAACAAGAAGGGTTCGAAGGGGGGCAATAGTGAAGGGAAAGGTTTCTTCCATTTTTTTTTCCTTTTTGTTTTGTGGTGGGGGGGAGCTTGAAGCTCCTTAATGATGACAATTAGAGGTTTTGGCAATGGGGGGAGCTTGAAGGTTTTTAACAATGGCAACTGAAGGTTTTGGCTACCATCGCTAGGGACTTTCATGTTCCCTTAGTTTTTTCATTTTCATTTATTTATATTTTGTTTTCATTTTTTAAAAATTTCCATTTTGCTATTTTTTCTTCTTTGTTTTGATTTGTTTTTTCACCCTATTTTTTATCCACTTGTTCTTTTATTTTTGTTTTGGTTTTGTAAATTGTCTTTTTTTGTTACTCTCTTTTTCCAAAACAAACTTCTATTTATTAGTTTTTAAATTATATATATATTGTCGTTTACAAAATTTTATTACTTTTTTCTTATTGAATTATTGAATTTTCTTCTTTCAATTTTTTAAATTTTACATTTGTTTAATTTTAAATTTATTTTATTTTGGTTGTTTTTGTTGTTATTTTTTTAATGTTTTCTTTTCATTTAAATTTTTTTTTCTTTCTTGGTTTTTGTTGTTGTTGCCATTACCTTTTTTTCTCTTCCTAATCTTGAGTTGTTGCCCTTGCCATCACCTTCTTCCTCTTGATTTAGTATCACCATCTTGTGTATTGTATGTTGCTAATGATGTTGTTTGAGTTCATTGCATAGGTTTGTGGAATGCAATGGGACTTTGATTATGATTCCCATTGATACAATTAGTATGGTCATTAGTGTGCCTGTTGCAACCCTATTTTGAGGGAAGGGTGAAAATGAAACTCACATTCCCGAAATTGGGACTTGGGAGTCTTCCAGGACTTTCAAAACTTCAGAGTTCAATTATAGGGGTCAAAACACCTCACATTGGGGAGTTCTTTATATCATTGAAAAGCTAACAAAATCTAAAAGTTGAAAATGGGCTCACATGGGCCATTTGGACATTTTTAGCACAAGTTATGGCAAAAAGAAGGGTCGGGAGTCAAATTGGCAGTTTGACTCCCAACCATTAAAAGTCAGGAATCGACCCAACCCCGGTGTGTGTAGGTGGAATGCAACACACCGTTGAAAAGCTCTCGAGGAGAGCTATAAGTTTGCTTTAGACCTCACCCCAATCGGAGGTTTGAGCAAAGAATTATGACCTTGCAAAGTCCCGGGAGTCCAAATCGGGACAGTTTCGGGACCCTTCCTTGGGAGTCCTGGGACAAAAAGCCATTCGGATGTGGGTGCCGCGGAGAGGCACAAAATATAATATATGGGGGAAGGTGGTGGCTTCCCTCGAGTCCGGGTTGTGGTGAGTCAAGTGAGTCCAGAGTTGCCCGTGGCTTGTCCTAGCACCAAGGGTGTTCCAGAAGGTGAATTAACCAACTTGTTGGTTGGTTTGATGCAGGTTCGAGTAAGTGAATAGCTTGTCACTCTGCCTAGTCCCATCTCGGAGCTTTAGCACGCCCCTCTACCCCTCTTAGTGCCAAGAACTGGGATCATGCCCCAAATCCTTCCCAATTTCGTTGTTTGAATGACTTAGACCCGTCTTGGGTCTAACTAAGGACTTGGGAGCGCGTCAGTGCCACTACTAAAATACTATTATTCAACTATGTTATGAATATAATACAACTATTTATAATTTAATTATAAGGATACATATTCATTAGTTATTTACATTTTCATCATATGTGTTTCATTTTGAGTGATTTAAAATGTTATGGGAACGTTACCTCAATTTTAGAATTGTTTTTGAAATCAAAGGAAAATGAATAATGAAAAAATAACAAGAAGAGAAGTAAGCTTTCCAACTTACAAAACACGTTTTTTTTCATTTTTTTCATTTTTAGACCCCTTTTACTTGTAAATCTCATAACCATTATTTCTTATTCATTTTAAACAATTTAAAGTGCTATAGGAATGTCACTTGAAGTTCTACAAGTCATTTTTGAATTTTAATAATAATATAACAACATACAAGGAATTTTTTTAGTGTTTGGGAATTGGTCTTTATAGCATTTGGTGGTTTGTTTTTTTGATTTCTTGACCTTTTCTACTTTGAAGGGCCATAATTTTTTCAATTCTATTCTATTTTTTACAATCTTGAGTGCATTAGATGTGCCAATAGGTGGGGTTTAAGTTTTGTTTAGACACCAAAAACAATGAAGCCCTCCCCTTGGATCTGGCCTACCTTGAGCACTTAAGTGTTATAGTTGCAACTCAATTTACAATTAATGAACAACTAAAAGATTTAACCCATATGTTTTGTTTTTGAATCCTATGTTACAAATAATATAAAGAAGGTTTTTTCTTTTATGTTTTCACATCAAAATACATGTGTCATTTTGGAATGAACTTAAAAAACCTTAACCTAAAAGAAAAACATAAATTTTAAAAAAAAATTCATGGGTTTTTTTTAGTGCATTTAATCTTGTGCATTCTTACCTACCTAGGTAAGTAAATAGGTCATACTTTTCTACCTACCTATGTAGGTTGGAGGTAGGTCTTAAATAAATATGTAAGTATGTAGGTCTTAAGGCCTACCAACCTACCTACCTATGGTTATGTACAACCTAAATAGTTACTAAAATAAAATATTTTTTTCCAAGATACAATTAATATGCCATGTGGCAATTTTAAAAATTGTGCCACGTGTCATAATTTCAAACCTTCATTAACAATCATAATGGATGATGGAGATTAATAGTTTGAAAAAAAAAATTTATGTCCAAAAATCTTCATAATGCTTCGTGTTAGATTTTAATAGATGAATGGCAATTAATGACATCGACATGACATCATGTGTGTAGTTATAATGGAGTTGTAGAATAATTGAAAATGAATTTTTTTGACTAAGTTGCAATGAATTGCACTATATATACGATGACTTGCAACTTGTCGGTTACCATTCACAACATATAAATACAATGAATTGCAAGTGTTTTCTACATAGTTGGCCAGTTGGAGAACACCTTTTTTTTCTCATAGTGGATGGTTCCACCACTTTTAATGGTTTCGCTACCATTCACATTCTCTTTTCCACTTGTTGCATTAAAAGGATTATCACAATTACACTTGACATGGAAGTAGGTGTTGGGATCACAAGTATTTTGGTGATACACACATGTTGGACAATTAATATTAATATAATTCCTTAATTTTATCCACATAGGCATGTTTAGACTTGTGATAATCATCCATAGGTGCCCCTTCTAAATGTTGGAATGAACCTTTCCATGCAATGAAAGGTGTGAATAATTGGGGATTATGCATTTGTTGCATATCACATTAGTTGTTGAATTCCTAAATGAAATCATGTAGTTCAATGGTGCTAATCACACTTGAATATCAATACAATATTTTAGTGGCTCCATACATGTTGTCCATGTTTCACAATAGTGGTGTGGTGATAAACTTTAGAGGTGAACTTGTTTTAGAATCTAAACATTTTTCCACAAATGACAATTAGTGTGGGTGGTTTAAACTAAACCCCACTTTTGGTAAAACCATTGATAATAATAACCTTGTTCCTTATGTTTAGATCACGTGTTTTTTTCTTTAGTGAACCTTACTTTTAATTTGGATGTCCAACCTGAAACCTTTGGTAATTAACAAATTACATTAAAGCTAAAAGGATTTTGAACTTGTTGTGGCTGAACCTACCTTTTAAATCATAATTCCCATAACATAAACCCAAGGTTGTTGCATTTGTGTGGTTAGGGCACCTACATTCATAAAAACATTTCATAAGACCAATAACAGTTGGGCACACTATGAACATAACAAAAGTGGTCTATTGGTCATTAACCTATTTTCATCACAATGTCAAATAATGGACATCATAATAATAAAATCTAAGGATATTTATAATTACACATCATAATACAACTTAACATTGATTAAAAACCTAATTAATATGTCAAAGCAAGCAGGATTGTCGCAACCCTAACCTTGGGCTTGCGACCAAGGCAAAAGGGGCTTGAAAGGGTGCAGGCCAAGATTAAGCCCGGGAGTCACATTTTCATGCCCCCGGGAGTGAAAAAGAGTGTGAGGGAAAGAACCCTCACACTCCCAAGTGAATTCCCATGTTGGGAGTTGGAGTCCCGATGGACTCCTGAATGTTCAGAAAGTGATTGCAAGGGTCAAAAACCCAATGTCTTGAAGAGTTCATTATATCATCAGAAAGCTATTGAAACGTAGATGTTTAAAATGGGTTCGTATCACCCATTTGGACATTTGAAACACAAGTTATGGCCAAAAGAAAGGCCATGAGTCAAATTGACAGTTTGACTCCTGACCATTAAAGGTCGGGAATCGACCTGATTCCTAGCATGCAGATGGCGTGCCACATATTGTTGGAAAGTTCTTAATGAGGGCTACAACTTTGCTTTAGATTTCATTTCGATCTGAGGTCTTCACACAAAGTTATCGGGCTCCAAGTCGTGGGAGTCCCAAATTTGGCAATTTCGGGACTCCCACTTGGGAATCCTGGGACAAAAAGCCATTTGAATGTGGGCCTCATGGAGAAGCACAAAGTATACTATAAGGGGGAAGGTGGTGGCTTCCCCCAAGTCCGGGCTGTGGTGAATCTTGTGAGTCCAAGTTTGTTCATGGTTTTGTCCTAGCACCAAAAGTGTTCCAACTATGCATTAACCACCTTGTGTTGGTTTTGTGCAGGTATGTATGAGTAGTTGATGCTTGTCAATCTTCCTAGTCCCATCCCGGAGCTCCAGCACGCCCCTCTACCCCTCAAAGTGCTACGACCAGGGAGTGTGTTTCGATTCCTTGCTTTTCTGTTATAATGTGAGCCCATCAAGGACCTGGGGGTGCGTCAAGGACCTAGTCAATGATTAGGGTTGGGTGGTAGCCTTGTCCAATGCCTGGCCATTAAAATCACACTAATCATGGCCCTATTCATAGTGGTGATAAAAGCACATGTGGGAAAACATATGACATTTTATCTAAAGTTTCACATTAAATAGTAAGCACAAATCACCAAGAGGTCAATTTGAGAACATATATTTACCCCATGTCATAGGTGAATGGCACACACTTTGGCAACCCCCTTATCCTTTAAAATCAAATGATAACCCGACCAACATATTGATAGGCAATAGGAACAACTCAACTAACATAAGTGAAGAGGTTTAAATCATGTAACATAAATCTTCACTTTTGTGATCCCCACACAAGAATCAGAATTGATTCCATTTGTTGATGGTTTGACATTTCATCATCTATAGGTGATGGAAATGGGTGTTTACAACAAAAAAAACTGATATTGGAAGACTTGGCAAAATTGCCCCCATGCAGACCACCATGAACAAACCTTAGAATTTTTGTTTCCAAATGCCTTGAAATTTCCCACATTACTAAAACTCTTCCTTAGGAACTCACTAACATAAACTACCTATGATTTCACATTTATATATGTGAGATATGAATTTTCTAAAGAAAAATGGAAATTAATTCAATATTGGAAAATTAGCCAAAAACTTTTATTTCTAAAATGTTTGCACACTTGCATCATGTAACCCTCATCAAGAGAAATCCAACAACGCAAAGATCATTCAATTCGACATTGTTCAAAAAAATATAATCTTTTAACATTTGTCAATGGATGAATTTTCCACATCCAAATTATGGCTGAAAAATTACTCTTCAATTACAAGGGTCCAAAATGTTCAAAAAAATGTTCAATCATGGGGTCTAAATGATTGGTGTTTGATTTTAAGTGGAGTGTTCACCTATTAATTTACCCAACATTCATTAATTTAATGTTTAATGACTAATCTAGGTTAAAAATTAAAAAAATATTGAATGGGAAATCCCACGTGGATGAAATCCCAACTACATCCATATTATGGATGAAAAACCTTCTACACGGATGAACTTTCAAAAAAAAAAAAAAAAAAAACCTTGAAAAAAGATATTAAAAAAAAACACATGGCAAGTTTGGATTGATGTTCAACTTGTCAAGTAGGAAGGTTCAAATTGGACCCCCTTGATGCTTTATCCTGAGCCTCCCTAGTTCTCTTCCCCCCCCCCTTGTTGTTGATGTGTTGCATTGTGCCACAACACCAAGAAGACAATGATAAACATAAAGGGGAAGATGAGCATCCTTTTCACCCCTCCGCCCTATTAATTTAAATAAAAAAAACCTATAATTGATGAAAACCATGGGAACCACTAGCAATGGTGGCTCCCTTTTGTCTTGGTTTGTTCTTGATGAAAGAAAAAACCTGGGAATTCTTGCATGTGGTGAAGGTGATGATGGCTTATGTTGTTGCCATTGTTGTGGTTGTGGGCAATGAAAGAGAAGGAAAAAAAAAGAAATGGATGAGAGAAAGAGGGAGGCAAAGAGAGAAGCAGGGAAGAGCTCTTTGTGACAGAGGCAGTGGCCCTTGTCTTGTGATTTTCTTTTTTTTTCTTTTTTTTCTTACACAATTTTTTTCATATTCTAGGCACCTAAGCCCAACTAGGGTTTAATTCCTCACAAAGTGTTAAACCAAAAATCATTCCAAAACCACAAAAATATCTAGTGAAGTAGATTAAGAAATGCTCCTTAACTATTACTTCTACCAACTGCAATTCCATAAAACAACACAACCAACATGTCATAGGGCATTGAAGAAAGTTCCTAAACAAACTAATCCTTGTGCAAAACACAAAACTATAAACCCAATCAAAAAAACAAAATCAAGTCTACCTGTAACATTAATCAAAACTAAACCAAACTTTTGATGATTCAAAATGGTCACTGGCTTGCAATGAAACAAAAATCTAGCCCAAAAATTCCTCACACAAAATGCAAAAACTAATATTATACATGAAACACATAAAAGCTTGCATATTATGTAGAATGCACTAAAGCCTCAAATAATAAAAGAGAATCTAAAACAAAACAATTATTAAAAATTGATTGAAAATCACAAATCACCAAAAATAATTTAAAATCACACAAACTAAAATTATATCCCATCTATAAATATTTCAAATGCTATTCACACCTGAATTGATTCAAGATAAAAACCCAAACAACTAAGCTAACCCAATTTACCCCTAACTAACTAGAACCTAACTAAATAACTAAACTAACACACCTAACTCATGGGCTTACATTTTCATATTCAAACTCTTTTACAAACACTTGGAGGCAAATAGGGGATTTAATGCATTGAAAATTTTGTTTTCACAACATTCAAACATTAGATGGCATAACATTCATAAGGCAGAATCCAATATCAACCTTCCTCAAATCACAATAACTTTTGGTCGGTGATCTGGTGCTCTTCCCAAACAAACCATGCATCTACAAGCCTAAATTGTGCCAACAATAGGATGAAACACATGGATGCCACATCCCCCCCACCCCCAATACAAATACAATAGGGACGGTTGCCCATAAACCATTCCCATGTTAGGAACCTGCTTTAGTACATGTGGTGTCGCTCATCATTATGTTGGCAATTGAAGTGAATGGTAGGCACCATGTCTCAATGCACTTTGGGCAACAAGTTTCTCTTTGCTATGTTGACCGTGCCTTGTCAACTACTGCACCACATTCTTCTTGCCAGTTTGACAAGCTGCAACCTGTTGAAAGCCCACAAAAGAGCTGACAGATTCCTACCTGAACAACTACACAGAATACCAAAATTTGCATAGTTTTTTGCAAAGAATGTCAACAGCCTCATGGATTGCTCCTTGATCTAAACTCATGCAGAATCAAATCTTTTGTAAAATTCCCTAAAGCCTAATGCGTGTTCCTGGTATCAAATCAGTTCCCAAAAGTTCATCTAATTGAGCTCGAACTCGTGGCAATGTTTCAGGTGCCCTTGCAGCTTCTGGTGAGTCGGCAGCTGCCACGTAATGGGGCTGCAATGTCTGGAGAATGAGGACACGTACATCTGGGTCTTGTAAATCAGATGCTGGCATCTCATTCAAAAGATTCAGTGCTCTCTCTTCATCCTCTCCTGCAATGTAAGCACGAAATAATCTGCAGCAAGAAAACTTAACTCAATTACCATCCTCAGCATGGTAACACCTTAACAAACATAGTTGAGTCTAAGGTTACTGACTTCGCACAAGACAGCTTTTGGCTCCTTACACAGATGTTGCCATACACATGTGAATGGAGCCATGTAAACTGTAGCAACACATAAATCAACAAAGCATAGCATTGGCACTGGCATCAGTACCCACAGAACCTACCATTAATCACACACAACATGACAGTGTATGGCTTAACCCTTTGACCATCACTCACAAAGCATCAGCATTTCATCTCCATTCATATTGTCAAGGACAAGCTGCCATCACTCGCTACTGACTTCATGAATTGTGTGGAGACAAAACACACAAATGAATTGCTAAATTTAATGGGGAAGGCATCAGTTGATACCTGATCATGGAGAAGATATTCAAACACAGACCCTCCTGCTCCATTTCCTGGACCACTCTTTGCGCTTGTTCAGGGTCACTCATGGCAGCGCATCCATCAAGAAGAGCTTCCAATGAAATTCGTGAAGGACGCAAACCCAACTCACGCATTGCAGCCACCACTGTAAACCCATCCTCCACATCCAACCAGCACATCTCGTTCTCGTCTTCTCCTCCGTTTGAGATGTGCAAGAAAATCTGATCAAAGAAAAGTGGTCCTCGTCAATCTCATGATACCTTGCATCAATTGAGGGTAAATTAGGGAAACTAACAAAAGAAACTGCTCAGGAAAGGATGAAGATTGACCTTTTCGAAGAGAACACCCTCATCTGCGATGCCCTCCTCCTTCACTTGCTTCAGAAATTTTATAGCTCTTCTGTTCCAATTACAATGTTACATTCATCATGAGTAAACAGAAACCTTCAGAAGTAGACAGGGAGTTCATAATTTCCAGTAGACATGTTGGGAGATGTGCTAAAATGAATGGATGTGTTAATCTGTTCAATTGCATGATCTGAGGACACCAGAAAGGAGGTTTCAGATGAAGGACAGTACCCAAGCTGGTTATTGCGGATACAGCCAAGCACCACATTGATGCAGCGGATGTTAAGGTGCTCAGCTCGCTGGCGTTGGTTCAAATTTAGCCATTGATTGTCACTACGGCTTTCCTCAAAAAGCTCAAACATTCGATCCAAATCCCCTGCCTTCCCTACTGCTGCCTGCTCATCACCAGAAGCCTATCCTGATGAGAATCCTTATCCCCAACCCAGGAATAGGCATGTGATTCCCTTTGTAATTGTGGCACCGGACAGCATTACTTAAGTCAAAAAGGAGAAGCAAAACACATAGAACATGCTTCAAAAGTTGTTTAAAAAAATTGTCTGGAAAGATAAGCTCAAGCAATGTGAAATGCAACGAAGATGCATACAAAGTGGACTGCTTTTCTAAAGATTCAATAAAATTCAAAAGTTATCAAACAGAGCACACCAATGAGATGTGCTGCTTGATGTTGAATCAAGTTGCACAGAGAAAGTTGCATAAAAGAATCCTGGGAGAGTTTGGAAGTGTATTTATCAGAACAGAGGAAAGTACCCACCACAAGAGTGCCAACAGCATATGCACAAGGAAGGACACCTTCTTTTTTGATCTCATCATACAAGGCAAAAGCTTCATCAAGGCGCCCAGCCAGAGCCAAGCCTGACAGAATGGCACTTTTTGTCTCAGTTCCTGCTCGCTCTCCACTCTTCTCTATAGCCCTCACCATCTGCCGTTTAACAAGTGAAGCGATAATATCAGATGGGAAACCCTCAAAACCAGCACGAAGACAAAGAATTTGAGAAAATAAAATCATCCTACTTACACAATAAATTACAAAAACGGAAAAGTTGGAAATCTGACCTTGATTCCACGATCAAGGTTCCCACACTTTGCGAAAACAGTTGCCATCACTGTGAAGATTGACTGATTTGGCTTTATTCCGTGCTCCTGCATCTCATCATATAACTGCAATCCAAAACAATGAAGTGAATGCACAATGTCTCTCCAGGCATGATATGCTCCAACAGGAAGACACCCAGCTGTCAACTATGTCCTTAAGTCTTTTTTGCAATCAAATCTAAGCCAGCATTGTGATTGACCAATAGTCATTTACCTGCACTGCCTTTTCCTGATTTCTTGTACGTGAGCATGCAAAAATGAGAAACCGATAGGTGGTCACATCAGGCTTCACACCTGCCAATTCCATCTCTTTCAGGACAGACAGTGCTCGATCAAACCTTCCCTAATCACCACAACAATACAAACATGCTCAGATTACTAAGGAGCAGACGAAAAGAAATACATCCTGAAGCCCCACCATGGTTAAACTTTGGTGCAAGGCTTCAGCAGATTCAGAAGGACAAAAGAGAGATTCACCTGGGTGGCAAATCCTATAATGAGAGGGTTGAAGCACTGTGTGTTTGTCACCACACCACACTCCTTCATTTCCAGGAAAAGATTATGTGCCCTCTCCATCTGTAGGAATAATTGTTAAAAACATGCCAGTGAGGTGTTGTACAACTTGGTGTACAATAGCCAACTTGCGCAACAAGGTCTCTAGTTAAACTGAACAACAGAGTGAGGAGACATTGATAGGAACAGGCACTGGGATGATGAAAATTACTTACGTCCCCAAGCTTTACACAAATTCCAATTAGGGAGTGGTATGTCACCACAGATGGCTGCACACTGACCCTGTGCATGGCTGCCTTCATCTCAAATGCCTGTATCCCACCAAATTCACTCATTTCATAGATGTCCAATTTCCTCTCCTTCTCTCCATCCACTGCAAATTGATGCATGTAAGAGGGGGTCCTAGGGGAAAATCTGAAAGACCCAAACCAATCATCTGTATCAAAGTCCCACTTCTAGTGCATGCCTTCATGAAGGCAATAGCCAACTCCATATTGCATTCCCTCCCCTCTACCTGACCCTCCTGCTCTTCTTCACTCTTTCTTGCTACAACCAAACTGGGCACAGGGTCTGTGCCCACAAGAGTATAGCAGCAAAGGTTTAACTGCACTCCCACTGACCATTTTTCTTCATCAAACTCTCCTGACTTGAGTACAAACTGGGCATGGGCTTAATGCTACAACATGACTCCTGGGAAATATCTAAAGACTCACACTCCCTTTCTCACTCATATGCATCCTCCAGGAGAATTAACAGGATTCACAAGAGCTTTGTGAAAGTTCTTTAGCATTCTGAAGTTGTTAATTAGTCCTTGGCAAAACTAGTTTTGTCACTTAAGCTTTTGGGTCTACAGGAGTGTTATCAGAATATTTTGCTTCTTTATTGTGGAGATGCACATGCATAAGTCGTACCTCTTCAATCATTGTCCACCGAGCAAACTCACGAATGAAAGGATTGAAAGAAAAATGTGATAAAACCAGTCCTCTTTGTTGCATCTCATCCAAAAAATCCAGACCTTGAGAAATCTGTCAGCATGGAGCAAGTTGTGAGCTCTAAATACTCATACATTTTCAAACAGCGCCATAAACAAATCAAATGTTTGCTTGGCCCGATCATTAGCATTTCTGTCTCAGACAAAGAAAAAGGTGTCCTACCTCGCCCTGCCTGCAAGAGAAATCAATGAGGATGTTAAACATAGAGGCTAGCGGCTTCACTTGAAACCTCTCCTCTACTTCTCGAAAAGCCTTTACTGCATCATCCAGCTGGAAACCAAGCCCAGCATTAGCTTTGTGCAACCTTTCATCTGCAGCAAAGTTTTAAACAGGATGGTGACCCATTCAATCATTGAGCCAAAGCACCTGCCTACGTATGAACTTGTAATCCCAAATACCTTATCTCTTTTAGTATAGCCAAGGATGTAGGCAGTCAAGACAAAGCTCCTGTCCTTTGCACTGGTACCTGTCCAGTTTCATCCATGCAATCACCATCTCATGAGCTTGTCCAAGGCACAACAATGCAACCCCTGTAAGGCACTTTCTCTCTGGTCACTCAGCTGAGAGGTTCATACACTCAGTTTTACAAATCTGAAGCCACTCATAATAAAGCAACAAATGCTTGCAGTCCAGAACAGTAGCCAGAAGCACCTTCTGGCTTCTAGTAAGCAATGCTAGAACAGAGGCCTGTCTAGATCTGTTTACAACAAGGACACAACCAGTGATTGCATACCCTTTTCTTTCAGTATAGCAAAACACTGTAAAGCAGTCTCATGCTGGCCATGCTTGCCAAGACAACGGAAGGCAGCACTGATGCTTCTGCTTGATCTTACATTAGGTAACACCTTGGGAAGTAGATCCACCACCACAGCAACTTTATCAGCTGTTGCAAACTCCAATATGAACTGGGCTGTCTCATCCATGTCCCCCCAATCCTGCCCCCCATCAGCAGGAAATTCTAAGCAGTCATCCACCCTAGAGTCCATTGAAATTGGAAGTGAGTTTGTTGGCCTTTGATAATGTGGCTGTCTGTGGTGAGTTTTGAGAGCTTTTACTCAAGAATGTATCAATTCAAGCTAAGATACTGAGTGAGAAAAAAACTGACACCAGGTGATGTACATTGTCAACTATATTACCTGGAAGCAAGTTCAACCTACCAAACAGGCCAAGCCATTGCATGTATCTGCACTTTGACTTTGATACCAATGACTCTAGAATAAGGTCAAGGGTTCTACATAAATAACTCACCATCAAGCGTTGTAACCAGTTGCACATTTTCTTTCTTGGCTGCAAGGTAGAGGCCTTTTGCCCTCTCAAGGTCACCAGCACTAAGAGCAAATTGAATTTCATTTTTTTTGAACACTCCATCTTGAGGGACTCCATCTTCATCCATGTACTTTGTGAATTCATGGTATAGTGTAACATTGCCTTTGGCAGCAAGCCATGCGATTATCGGCTTGTAGGTCAACATGTTGGGAACTAATCCTTTTGCCCGCATCTCTCGTAATAGTTCAAGGGCTCTGGTAGCCCATACTCCCTGAGCAGAAGTGGAGGACTCAGAGCTTCTCTTACCTTGCTATACACATCACAAACCACAAAGATCTGAGTAGAAACTTCGTTCCAATATTGGTACTACAGATTGAATCTGCCTCAAAAAACATAATTGATTATCCTGCAATTAGTGCAGCAAAGGAACTAACAAATGATCATCATCAGAAACCCTTCAAAGACATCCAGGAAGTGACACTTAAGAAATAGTTTCAGCTCACATTCCTAGTCATGTGATCCCAGGCAGAGGTCATTTCAACCTTTGTTTCCATCTCCATAAAAGCTTGTATAACAATTGTGTAAGAAACCACATCAGGGGTAACCCCTGCCTGTAGCATGCGTTTGAAAATTGGAAGGACAGTTTCAGGCCCCAGCTCCCGACCACACTGAGTCATCAAGCGTGAGTATGTGGCAATGCTCATTTCCTTGCAGGCTGAGCTTTTTGCTGCTACCATAGCATCATGAGCCACTAGTAATTCATTAAACCTCTTCTTCTTGAGAAGGTTGAACAGTTTTGGTACATCAGTCACTGTTTCAACCTCAAACTTGGAGTTACACTTCTCCTGCAAACAGTCTTGTGGCCGTCCACTTTCTCTACTCTTCTGACCTCTTTGATGAGAGTTCTCATTAGATGCATCACCCCGCACTGCAACTGATTCTGCAACTGCTGTTGCATCATCAAGCCAATTCTCTGAGTCTGCACAGATTTCTCAGTCAAGGAAAATGATGTTAGAAATCTAGGACAATGAACGCTCCAATGAATTCTCAGCACTTTGCACAAAACCCTAAAACCTAAACCACAAATGCACAGTTCAAAGTATTCCGACACCCTAAACCTGGAGAGACACATAGATTGAGAATTGTCATTTCCTGAAGAAAGTTCTGCTTATGCAAAAAAAACCTGACATCCGTGGGCATTTTCTTGCTGTGATTCAAAGCAGAATTCAATTGTGCAGCAACTCACATTTCTTGAAAACCTAGACAACTGAATGGCGCAGAAATCCTTCAACACAACTAGTGGATTCTGTTTGGGATGCGTCTTACATATCAATAATTGTACTGAAAGGAAGATTTTTAGCTGTCCAGCATCCTTAAACCCTAAAAAAATGCCACGGGAAAAAAAAAACAAGGACTGTCTACTCCCCCACAACTTTCCTAAAGTTACACGGTGCGAGCAAAAATGGCATCTACATTCACAAAGTCTCACAAGACGAAAGGAAATAACCAAAAAGCAAAAAAACAAAACAAACCTGAAGGCCAAGTTTCTGCAGCAACAGCAGCCAGGGAATGGGACAATCTTCGAGAGGAGAAAGACGACAACAAAAGAAGACGGCGCGATGAGAAGGTGATGATCGTCATTAGCTAGCGTTCCCTGTACGCCCACGCCTAGACCCCGTTTTGCATCGACACTACAGGAGCTCCATAGAACCCGCGGATAAAAGGAACAGACAGCCCCAAAGAAAAGAAAAGAAAAGAAAAACTCCGCCCCATCAGATCAAATCTTCTTCTTCACCGCCATCGTCAAATTGCGGAACTCTGCATGCCTGAATTCCCCGAAAGCAAACTCCGCGCAATCAGATCTCCTTCTTTACTGCCATCGCTGAATTTCGGAAGTTCTTGCACCCGAGACCCTAAACCCGTCATAAACCTTACATACTTACTAGTAAGTTCATTCATCATAGACTTACTAGCTTCTTCTTTTATTATTTGCTATCAGCCCCTAAAAGATCAAAACAGGTCGAAATTTTGCCCAAAATTTGCATGCATACCTTGTTAGAGCATCTCCAGGCGTGCTCCGCATGTGACCCTGCCAAAATATTTCTCACATCAAAGTTTAGTTATTTACTTTTTTCCAACACCGCCCATAAGACTAAAACGGAGGGTCTGCACATAGGTGGGACCTACCTAATAGCACACAATCTGGACCAATCATTGTGATTGGTCGATCAAAAACAGGGAGCAGAGAAGTCAGATCATATTTATTACACTCTTCTTTCGCAGGTGTTTAGGCTCTGCTGTGCCTGTTACTAGCCTCAGCAAACTCTGCACAAATGTTAGGCCAAAACCATTTTGCTAAGCCAAAGCGACATGTTTTGATTTTTCTTCAATCAATTTGAATTTGCAGGGTCACATACTGAGCACTGTTGGAGTTTACAAGTTTTCTAGGGTCACGTACTCAACTTCTAGGGGCCAGCAGATTCCGGATTAAGTAATTATGACAAAAAAATTTCAGGACTTTCGAGAAATTATTAAGGTGTACTTTTTACTTGCAATTCATCCAAAGAAGATTTAACCAAATTTGGGGTTTAACATACTTAGGGTTTAAGGTTGAGGGCTTGATGCCCCGCAATAATATTTACTAGCAAGTTTTTTCATCATAGACTTCCTAGGTTCTTCATTTATAATTTGGTACCAACCCTAAAACATATGAACTGGTGAAGCATTAGCAACATGTAAATAACACCACGGTAATAATAGAAACATACAATTATGCAGATTTATTATTTTCAATGCCAAGTGATCTATTAGAAGTTTATATGTATTCCATAAAGTTATCATCACCATGATTATGCACACTTATGTGAAAATAACCATCAGATTATTTTGCAATTATTAGCAGTTAGAAAATTTCCATATGGTAATTGTGTTGATTAGTTACCAAAATTATTGTAAAATTATTTAAGCATATGATTTCAGACTCTCATTCTACGTGGATTTAAATATAGCTCCAACAATGAGCATTCCATATAATTGTCATGATGGGTTGAAAAATTCCCACCATCACTAATTGAAAAATCTGTCCTTATAATTTGATTGGTTGATCATTTCAAAATAATATGAGACATGATTTGATTTGGGCACATTGGATAACATCTTTCCTCAAGTTCCAACTATAGCTTCATGTATAACTCTAAAAGATTGTCAAGTTTTCATATGTTTCCATTTACAAACATGGAATTAGGTCTGTAAAATGGACGAAAGTAGGTAGGGACACAACCTACTTGGTTGCAAAGGAGATAGGTTTGTAGGCTACAAACACATGAACAATTTTGTGACTATTGTTATGATATATTTTCGTCTCAAACACTAGTTTTTTGTGCTTTAATCTCATTGTTTGATCAATTTCATCCATATTATTGGAAGGTCATTAAGAGACTTGAAATTACTCGATCATGGAGCTCATCCAAATAAGAAGCATAAAAAATCTCCAAGAAAATCCATGCAGCCATTTGTATATAGAAAGCAATCAAAGATACAATAGGAGGTTGCTCTTGGGTAAGTTTTTCAAAGTTTGCAATTTGGGTCTTATTTGCAATTTGCACATAACAATTTGCACTTGTTTTGTGCTTCCCATACTTAGACCTATTATTCTCCAACACAAATAAAGGTGTCTTGTGATTTGATTCCAACGTGTGCAAGGAAGGGGGGATGGATATTAAACATTATCAAATGTGATATGGCATGAAAATAACCTTCATTAATTTTGGGAAGTCTACTGGTGTGAAATTTGTGGGCATTGGCAATTTTTAGGTCAATGTGTTAGGGTTCATATTCCCACCCTTGTCAATTGGTGACTTGGTAATTCTATTGTTTTGATAACGATGACAAAATGTGTGGTGCGTTACCATGTGCACGCTAAAGGCAATCCAATTAGCTCCCGTTTAGTCTTTAGATATGATGGAATACGACTGATTCTTTGATGCCAATGAATAAGTTGCCAATGCCATGATGAAGGATCAATTTGGTTTTGCATGGAACAATTAAATTGAATTGTCAAGTGCTTTTTTAAATTTCAAAATGTGAAGACATTACGTTAATTTTAAAGTATTTTTTTGAGAAATTAAAATGCAATTATTTTATTTATTTTCTTTAATTTCGATCATAATTTTATTTACAATATTTAAAAATTATAATGAAATTAAATCGACATGTCTTTACTTTTTAGATAATTTATATACTATAAAATATTATAAAATTTCCAACATAATTTACTCAATTATAGTAATATTGTATCAACATTAATTTTTCTTGTGATGTGCATTATAAATTGATTAAAAAATGTCCTAGGTTTTAAAATATACATGAAATCACAAATTCTATTAAATTTTCATGTATTAATTCCAAGATTTAGGTTGTGTCAAATGTTTCTCGGAAAAATTAAATATGTAATGGAAAGAAAAGGGATACAAGGGTCTTGATGGAAGTGTAAATGATGAAGAGGTATATAATCTAATGGTAGTTGTATTAAGATTATATAACCACAAAATTGGTTATAGTTTAATGTTTTGAAAAATAATTAAAAGCATCATAGTATATGCACTTTGCATGAACCAATGAAACTAATATATTTTATGTTGTGCATGACGGCATGTTTGTCCATGTCAGAGTTCAATTAACATAAAGTAGTCATGCACTTATAATTAGGGTTTTATGACCTAGGGGCCACTTGTTTTGTCATGCAAGGTGACATGTTGACATCCATGTGACAATCCAATTGATCCAAACACTTACTAAAATTTTCCTCTACATCTACTTGTAGCCAATATTGTGTTAGACCACACATTTTTGACCTATCCAAAATTCCATAAGTAAGAAATCTTCTTTATAGTTTTGTAAGAAGGTAGGATCAACATAAACAACTAGTGCCCAAATCAATATTGTTCATGTATACATAACTAATTCAAATGTGACATTTGAAACACATAAAAAGAAAAAAAATGTAACATAAGGGTTAAAATGAAATTTCTTTTTGCAAAAATTGGTTTCACAGGTGCTATGGTTGTAGGTTATATAGTAGATAAATGTTTTTTGCGCAAATGTTGTCTCATACAAAATTTCAATTCATGAGTATCCTATACATTACATTACTAATTCACATAAAAAATTAGATGTTTGACATTAATGTTCAAATTCATAACCCAACGAATGATAATTCATTCATGTTTATTATTCAGTATAGCTTCAATGTAGCATTCAAAGGCATTTGCCTTGAACTTGGTGTCCATGTTTGTGTATAAGGCATATATCTTCCCCAATACACACTTTATTCATTGCCACAAAATCATATATAAACACATCCTTCAACTAATTGAACTTGATCAAATTATGGTCCATGGATTGATTGCAATAAAAGAAATATGGTAGCACAACAAAGTGAAAGCACACTACGGTGGCCAAAAAATGTAATCCTAAATATTATTTTTCTAAACTATGCAACTTTCAACTTCCACCAAGCCAATATGAAAAGAGGTTTCCATAAATTATACTTAAAAGGTAGTTCAATAGCCAAATAATGAAATTGTCAAAGGAAATTACATTTTTTGATTAATATGAAATGATTACAGAGTATATTTGTGAGAATTTATATGTTGTCACAATATATTGCAAAACGCAAATATATTTTTTAAATGATTCAAATAATTGCAAAACTTGATGAAGTACTTAGTCATATATTGATTATGAATTGACTATACCATCTCAATTATAATTGAAAAGTTTGATTCATGTGATTTCACAAAAAACATCTAGACAAGTTTTTCATTCAAATGAGCATAAGTGTGTTGAAAAACTATTTTCTTTTGAAAGATGGAAAAAATTATGTTGGAGGCCTTTGTATTAAAATCAATTTTATATGTTTATCAAAATGCTAGATGAAATCAAAGAAAAACCACCCCCCCAAAAATACCAAAAAAACCCAAAAATAGTACATTTTTTTGCTTAAAGCGAACCCCCCATAGTGTGCTTTCACCCAACATGATTTGGACATTAAAAAGGACCTAAATGTGATTTTGCCTCATTGTTGCATGGGATGTCAATTTGGTCATTTTCATCAACAATGTCATGTATTTTAACATAACATATTTGGTTGGTGCTAACATATCTATATCCAAAACTTAAAGCTTCATGTATTTAAGATTTTAACAACTTTTGTTTCCATGATCTTGATAACTTTGAAATCTCCAAATGTTTTAAAATTAGAGCATGTGGAAAAGTATTTGTATTTTTTAAAAAACATTTTTTGTATTTTTTTGTAACATATGAAATAAGAAACTATTTTTGGTATGCTATGGATAGAATATTGCAAGACATTGTTAATGAGGATGAGCACTACATCCTTTGCAATGACAAGGCAAAGACATATTTCATAACAATTTGTACATAATGTTGATAATAGACCTTCATTCTACTCACCATCTGCAAGTTTGATAAGATTGGTTCTATGAGTCATATAAGGGACTATAATTTTCCATGGAGTGTGGACTCTACCCATCAAAAAATTGTCAAATAATATTTGATGCGAAACTTTAGAATATTGAAACCCCAATGTTTATGCCAAATTTCATTGGTTTCTTATTAATTATATTTTTGGATATGCCACCTTGATCCATCAATGCTTACATAAGCACTTAATTAAGGTTGTAAGCTTCACTTGGAATCCAACTAGCATATGTTGAAAGGAAAAATGATTAATATCCAAAACCAAAATATTGTGCATGTCTAAATATGAATTAACATTACTAGCTTTGATTGTCAATAGTATGTCTCATTTCATGACAAGTCAAAGAAATATATTGGGCCATTACAATAATAGATATGGTGGCATTTAATAATATGTTACCTGTGTTGCTATTAAGTCATAACCCACCTCATTATGTTTGTTCAACTACAAAAAATCAAATAGCTCCTTGTGAGCTCATACCTATGCACTAATTTACAATGCCACAAAGTGTGGAACAAAATGGCAAACTATATACATTTTCTATGTTTCTCCCCCATTATGACCCATTAACAATAGGTTGCAACAATGATTCCCTAATCTTGGTGACATAAGCAACCCCACTTTTGTCAAGCGTCTACAATGGACTTAATCATATACTAATCCCCTTTTGAAAGAGGTGAAAAAGTAGTGTAATACCTTCTTCACTTATTTCAAAGGTTTTTTTCCCCTAAATTTATTGTAAATCAACATGTTTGTATAACAAATGCCATTTAGGTGTCAACAAATTAAATCTTTTTTATGAAACTTAGAGTAGATGTTGAACTTGACAATGTGCACATAATTATTAGATCCCATTTACAATTCAATTCATTTAGTAGTTTGGTTACTCATGAAACTCATCTGTTAACTCATGGTAATAACATTTTTCTTTTGCTTTTGGTGGTGATAAGGTGTCGTCCATATGAGTCACAATTGGTGAATCAATGCCAAAAGATTTTAATAAAACCTAAAGGAATTAATGTTGTTCTCCTAAAATCATTAAGACAATTTAGACAAACACAATATTGTGACCATGTCAAGTGCAAACATTAAAACATGATCCAACCCTACCCACTTAGGTGATTGTTTTACAAAGTAATGGGTTTGCTTGCCATGATGACATGTGTTAGGCAAAGTAGGATTGGTTGCAAAATGTGATGGATTAGAAATTCATGATTTTTGCAATGGTAAAAAATTCTCATGACAAAAACAAATATTATACTAATGTGTATAAGTGTCATTAGAAAATATCTTGTTTAAGGGGATGCAAGCTATGGTGGTTCACTTTTGGAATCATGGTATTAATTTTTGTAGGGTGCTTTTTGTTTAAATGCTTATGGTGAATAATTTAATATTAAATACATTAAATGATGATTCATTTTAAATTAATAATTTGATTATGAAGACATTTGCACAATTATTTTTTGAAAATAGTGCATTCATTATTAATAGTGGACTTTGAAGTTTAAAAATATGGATTGTTAATTGATTAGATTGTTAAGAAATTCAAAATTCATATTGAATTCCACTTCAAATTGTTTATAATGACTAAAATGGGTTGAAGAATGAAATCATAAAGTTTAATGTGAAATCTTTTTTTGTGAAACCTTAACCAAATGGTAGTTATGAACTTTGAAAGGTTAGAATTAGATTTTGGTTTCTTAAGTCCTTTTGAAATGAATTTTTTTTGTTTGTCAAAAATTTAATGCCCAATGGGTGCATAATTGAAATATCTAAATGGGATTTTATTCTTATGGATTTTATAAGTTTTTCTTTTAGGATTTTCGAAATGATTTCACCATACCAACTAACAACAACATTTTTCAATATGAGTTTTGACCTAGTTTTAAAAGGTTTCATAAGTGAGTGAAATTTTAGTAGTCAAAGATTACATTAATGAATTCTTGAAATTAAAAATCATATCCATTTGGATAATATATATATATTTTTTAAAGACTCATGTGAGTATTTTATTTATTAAAAATGAGCCACCATAACTTGCATTCACTCATTTTTCGTAATCAATACATTTGTGATTACATGCATTAAATATCACATGTAGCTATTTATGATTTTTTTTGCAACTACATTTGATTCTTGACATATTTATAACTAGGTTGTGATTAAATTGTAACTAGATGTTTCTATGACCTTTCAATATGATAAATTTTATTATTACTTTCATCCACCAACAACACTTTTCATCACATCAATCACATTTTAATTATATTCGAAACCAAATTTTGTTAACAATTATGATGTGGGTTTAGAGCTTTTAATAATACGAGTGAGGGCAACCCGTGGCTACGCCACTCCAGCCACCCGTGGCACCTCGCCCGGCCCCCTGCAGCGGCTGCCCTGGCCTGTTTTTTCAAAGAACAAGAAGCAGGCGGCTCTTAGGGTATGAAATATTTAATTTTTAAAATTAATTAAAAAAAAAAAACAAATTCAGTGTTGGTGAGTAAAAGAGTGCATCCTCGTTTCAGGACCCTAACGATGGGTTTTCTCTTTGAGGACCTCGTTTCAGGTCCCCAACGACGGGTTTTCTTTATGGGAACCTCGTTTCAGGTCCGTCTCGAGGTCTGGACCGGGTACTAAGAATCTCAATTCAGGTCCTTTATCAAGGATTCTGGCCACCTCGGTTCAGGTCCTCGAAGTTGTCAGTTGGGTGATAAC
>Ga0116227_10005681_pt1 | contig 26072 bp, 17 predicted proteins | sample S1TSphgellanicum_FD_89693 | JGI IMG/M metagenome (GOLD analysis project Ga0116227, IMG submission 89693) | Host-associated microbial communities from peat moss isolated from Minnesota, USA - S1T2_Fb - Sphagnum magellanicum MG | ecosystem: Host-associated > Plants > Peat moss > Unclassified...
ACCAGCTGCTGGTTGCAAGATTTTGAGGTTCCACAAACTGTTGATTCTCGATCTGCCGGAGCTAGCCCACCGGCTTGTTTCCATAACTGATCGATATTCCTGCGTCCTGCATTTTCTGGCTCTAGACTTCCTCTCTACTCGTTCAAACACAGATCCGACTTCACCTCCTCCAAATCTCCTTTTTCTTGCTTCCTCCACCCCCCCTCTCTCAAACACTCGAGACTCTCACTCCTTTCAAAGGAAAGAGATCTCTAGACCTAGAGTGAATGAGTTAATGTCAAAGCTGTAGCGTAAAAGAGACTTAATTAAGATGGTGAAACCTTACAAGCTTTATTAAACAAAGCACCCCGCAAAGGAGGAAAGGAAGAACAAAGAGAGAGGACCCCAAGTCCAAGTCAAAAATGCGAAAACCCAAAGTCGGTCACAAAGGGGCAAAGGAACAAATTATGTTCCAAAGCTTTCACCACTCACAAGAAGCATATAAAAGAAGTAAGAGGACGGAAACGTGAAAGAGCAGCAAGCTTAGAAGATCCCTCACCTGCAACAACAGTATGCTTCAAAATAGAAACGACATGCGCTCTTTGCATAGCTATAACACTCTCTACCTATGAAAGGCACAAGTACCATAGGAAGGTGATTGGTGTCGCTTGCTCATTATGCCATGCTAGCACATCCATAAAAAAGTCGTGTGCTTCCACTCAGAAACCTCTATGGCAAGGGGGAGAAATGTGTGTGTAGGGCGCTATTGTGGTAAGTCATTCCTTTGCTTTGCTTGAGTCGCCACTGTCAGATCCACCAACTTTAAAAACATAAGAAATCATTGAAGGCTAATTTGCACACGTATGAAGTTAAAAACATAAGAATGCATTGGAGTCTAATTTACTTGCGATCGGTTGTTTTGACGCTTTTAGGTGGTATGGTTATTCTGACGGTTCTGGGTGCTTCTGCCTTCTGCATCGGGCAAAGCTTCACAAGAATTTCTCTTCTTTTCTTTTCCTTTTCTTTGTGTTACTCAGGACCTTTCTTGGGCTCTGACAGCCTACATAAACTGGGCTAATTGTAGTTCACTCTCCCAGCTCCTTCAAGGTGCTTACAGGAGTTGTGCAGGTGTGGGTGTGTGTGTGTGTTTTTTTTTTCCTTCTTGGGGATGTAGTGATTTTGAATGACCCATCATAAAAACATTATTGGAATATTGGAGTTACCCAAATTTGCAGGCGCCAATTTGACAAGTACTAGGCAATCGGTAGTGTTTTTTTTGTTTTGTTCACAAAAGTCTACACCATCTGAATCAGAAGATGGACGTTTCCAGGCAGTTGTATTAATTGGAAGCACAGGCGGCAGCAGGTATTCCGCCTAAGAGCGTCTCCACCCATGCTCAGTATGTGACTCCAGACAGGATAATTTATTGGGAAAAAGTGAAAATGTGCCGGTGTAGCTCCGCAAATTGGTTTTTTTGCACCAAATTCATGCAGCTTGCCATCGCTAGTAAAAGCTGCAACCCAGCGGTGCACCTTCAAAAAAGAGTGTAATATATTGGACTTGATTGCGGCTCAGTATTTTTGATTGGTCGATCATAATGATTGGTCCAGGTGGTTTGCTATTAGTAATCCGCACGTATCTGCCGTTCCCGTTACAGTTTTATTGGTGGGGTTGCGAAAAAAAAACAGCTAAAATTAAACATTTAATATTCTTATTTAGAGTGATATACTGACTACCGGTGGGGATGCTCTAACCAATATTTATTGGACGTGCCCTGCACCTACAGTCTCGTGTTCTTCTTCACTTACTTGCACCTGGGCAGGGACAAACTTTCTGTACCATATATATAATCTATGATTTTCTTTTGGGCAAGTCCAATGTTCCAATAATGTGTTATTCTCCTACAATTTCACATTAATAATGCGATTTACTCCATGAGACGGATGGTGACGCTGCTGATTCCCAAAAGCTGAGTAGAAGATTTGATTTCCAAGCCGCAACGTCAAAATGATTGGGGTGCTGTGTTTTGTGGTCGGGTAGCCCCAGGGCCAGGGATGTTACCAGAGTCAGGCGCCCTTTACACTTGGATTCAGGGCGAATGTTCAACCCAAATCAAGCATTCTATTGGTGCAAAAGTTGAAATCAGCCCCAAGGGCTTTACACTAGGAGTCAAGGACTTCAAAAAATCTTTTCAATCTGCCCAAAGTTACTGATAACTGCTGAACTTTATGGCCTTCTATTGGCCCCAAAGCTAGAAAAAGGATACCAACAAATTTGAGACGCCAATTGATTTTCAGCATTATTAATATCCTGACATCAATGTTCTAGCATTTAGTAGTAACTTGGCGCCAAACAACAAGCCAAAAATGCTCAAAGTTGGCCCCAAGTCTTTTCGACCCTGACTCCTAGTGCAAAGCGGGCCTAAGGTCCCCACCCAAGGTGACAGCCAAGGGCAGTATCCAAGGGCCTTACTGTCCATACTTCTCATGTCAGACCAAAAAAACAACAGCGGGTCCTTGGAAAATGTGTGAGAGCTGGCCTAGAAATGCATGATGACATCCCGATGTAGGAGTGAATTTTGAGCTTTTCAGAACGCCTTCCACGTACACTACAAACTCTCTGACATTTTCATTACATTTAGGAGGACATTGCTGGTCCATAGAAAGGGTTGCAATATGGGAGAGCACCCGGGCCACCCCATGACATGTATCAACGTTGGTTTTACATTCCAATATGAACTGGGAAGGACTTACATGTATAATGAAAACATGCTTCACCATGTTGAAACCTCTCATGTATGAGCTCTCAACAATGGTTCTTCGACTTCATGCACTTGGTGTTTGATAGCTAAGGGTTTTTCTAGGCTGGGTGCGCCTATTGCCATGACAATTAGTGCTAGAGAATAAAAGACCCTAACCTCAATGTGAGGTCAATTTTAGTAAATAGAAAAAACATTATAATCCAGCCTCAACTGATTGAATAATTTTTGGGTATGTTTTTTATATTTGAGAAATTTTTGAAGTTTTATTATAGGGGTCATGTTGATGTGGCTAGACTTACTAGCTTCCACCACAAAGAACCAATAGCCAATGTTAGTAGTCAATAACTAATGACCAATAACCAAAGCCAATAGCCAATGACTAGTAAGAACTATCCAATGGACAATAGCTGATAGCCTTGGTAGTACCCAATAGCCATGATCAATAGCCATAGTTAGTAGCCAATGGCCTAAGAGGTGGGCAGCCCCTAGGTGGAAAACAATAGTTTGATGGGCCCATGTTGGGGATCTCATCTTGGGTTTTCCCACTTTGGATCTCACTTGGACCTCTATCTTGAGACGTTACAGACAACATCAAATAAGGGATGTGAGATAACAGAGAGGGTGAGAGAGGGCCCAATTGGGCATTACTTTACGGATAACTCTAATATCAATATAGTTAATGCCCAGAATTCAAGACTAATTATAGCAGCAGTCCATGCAATAGGAATGAAGGTCCTCAAGAAATAAAAAAGACGAGGTGAAATTCAACTTCCCAATGAATTTGGTGGTATTCCCCATTCAGTAGCAGTGGATTTTTTCAATGTTTTTAAAACATCTCACCCCCTTTACGACCAAACTCGAAGTTATATTGTTATATTCCCTTTATTTTATATCTATTGCCATGAAATCCATTCACTTCCAATTCACAACTATTTCTGAAAATGTAAAATTTTTATCTGGTCCTATTATTTTCCAATAATATTAACATTTTCCTTATACTCATATAAATAAAATGCATTGGATGGTGATTTACAGTTTACAACGACAATTGGATTTAGAAGCAACTCGTTAAGGTCCTAAAGGAGAAATAAAAGACAATCATGAAAGCGGAAAGGAGTGTTCAGGGATTACATAAACCCCATATCGGAATCTAATGTTGGATAAGTGAGTTTTGAGAATAGAAGAAAGACTTGTAGGACATAAGTCGTTTCTACCACAAGAGGTGGTAAGGCTTGAAGTATGGATTAGTGATCTTCAAAGAAGACATAATTATAGACAATGATCTCCAAACAGAGAGATGTAGTTAAATACTCACCCAAATGAGTGGGTGTAGTACATTTCTCAACCACGATTTGTGATTTAGAGTCACAAAAATCAAGACAAAAAAGGGACTTCTATAATATTTGATTAGTTGTAGGAAATCTCAAGTCCATAATTGGTGATTAGCCAAAGAAAGGATATTACAAGAAGAATATAATCTAGGTTTGTGTACCATTTTACATCTCCAAATTATTATGAACTAGTGGAAGACTAAAAGGTGGGAAAAAACACCAATATCAATGTGTTTGAGGACACTAAAGAAAACTACCTAAAACCATTTGAATATGCAGAGGCATAGTTGAATGTGTTGGATGAAGTACCAAAGTCATATTCACATCAAAGAAATTTAAAGTTGGATCAAACAAGGTACATCGTCGAAACTAAGGATCATGAATTTGTGGACTCAAAAACAACTAGATTACTTTTAAGAGTATGTGCATTTTGTGAGGAAGAAGGACATGTAATCATGGATTGTCCTTTTGTACCTTTTCACATCAAAGCAAACATTACTAAACATGTGGAACTACAAAATGTGGTAAAAGCATTAATGGATCAACCACAGGAGCAAGAATCAAGAATTCCTATAGTCCAAAGCAAATTGAAAGGCATGGAGTTGGGAAGCCAATTATGACCATAGAATAGACAAATTAATCCATCCATTTAGTTTAGGAGCAAAGTACTAGAGGTGTATTCACGTCTTCATTCTACACCATAGAGGATACCAATGGGTAAACAAAGAATGGGGAATTGTAAAACTCGAATCACCTAAGTTTCATTAAAAATGTTAAAAGTGGCAATTATTGAAATCCAAAAACAACCTACTAAAATAGAAGTTATTTGACCACTTCATTCTATAAAATGAACCACATGAATGGAAATTGTTGTTGTACCCATTGCATATTTTATCAAAAGTGGAATACTAATTGGATCTACAGCTAACTTAGGTTGTGGATTAGGAAGGGTTTCGACGAGAAGGAATTTGAGTAAAAGTTTGGGAATACTAGTAGTAATTATTGGAGTTGTTGCGACACCACACATGGTGTTTACTAATCCAATAATGATTACTCATGTGAATAAAACTATAAATCAACCACTGATGAATTCAATGGTTGCTAGATGGTACATAAGTATAGATGCTAGAAATCTAAGAAGAGGATATCAAAAACCATCTATCGTAACTACAAGAATCACCAATAACAAAAATGGTCATTCTATGAAGCCAAACATGGTAACTCTTAAGTACCCTAACTTCAAAAAATATGTTGATCCAAATATTCATGTCAAAATGTTTAATTTTGTAGTGAAATCAAATGCAAAAACCTTTGAAGAATATATCATCAATGTATTTAACAATATGTTAAAAGATATAGCATTGGATTGGTGCCACAATTACATGTCAAAATTTCCCGACTATAATTTTTGGAGCTCACACAAGCATTTTGCAAATGTCATTAGAAAACTCAAAATGACAAAAAAAATTACATCTAGAACTTAAGAATATGAAACAAGAGTAGACTTAAAGGGTGGAGGTTTATTATGAGAGGATTTAGAAGTTAGCTCATGGTTTACAAATACCAACCACAAACAATTTCTTGACTATTGTGTTTAGGGTGAGCTTGTAATTATACCTCAAAATTGTGATTATAGGGATGAAACGGTCAACATTACAACAACATAAAAAGGCAATGATGTTATGTGAAAAAGGAATGACTACTATAAAAGTAAGGAGTGCACTTTCAATACCACAAATAGTACCACCAAAAACATAAAATAATACAAAGAAGAATGATAAGGTGTAAACAAATTGTGGAATGAATAATCACAATGTGGAAACATGCAAAAAGAAAAAGGCCATAATGGTAGCCAAAGAGGCAACACCACAAAAGTCAAAAACTCTAGAAAACATTTTCATGTGTATGCCACCTTTCTAGTATGAAAGGACACAAAATGACAAACTGTCCAAAGTTTGCTAAGTTGTAGAAAATGTTTCATGGGAAATCTATGACAATAACAAAAGTTCAACCTATTGTTAAAGTAAAAAAATTACTATAGATATGAATGTGGTGAATGTTACAATAAGAAGTAAGGCAACTAAAGAACAGGTGTTCAAAAATAGAAAATCAAAGAAAATAAAGAGTGTTATTAACTAGAAGAATGAAGAACGGTTGAAGAAGTCAATGGTGGAGACAATTTAATAAATTCAAAAAACAAAATCCTAGACAAAAAGGCCATCCACATCCATGGAAAGATGGAACACAACCTAGCTCGGTATGCTAGATATTATTCTTATAAAAACACACAAATTTCAAAAGGTAGTGCTTTCAAAAGAAAAATTGATTACAATAAAAGAGATTTTTCAAGATATTAGTAGGTAGATGTTGGAAACAAGTTATATTTTAAACTTGGGACAATTATTTAAAATAGCTCTTGAGTTAAAAAGGTATCTTTGATAGAAGCCAAAACCAAAAAAAATTCAAAATTTGAATAGAACAACCATAAAGAAACAAGTTAGTTTTTCAATACTAGAAGTAGGGATAACTATTATAACAATAAATAATCATATGGTAGCTATCCAAGTATAGATGAGGAAGAATATAATAGAGGATGTGTTATTGGATGGAGGTTTTGGAATTAATATCATCACAAAATAGTTGAAATTGAGGTTGGGGCTTCCAAAGCCTAAACTTGCACCATATAATCTAAGGATGGTAGATTAAACAACCACAAAACCAATGGGTTTGATTAAAGATTTGAAGATATATGTTTACCCCCATCACTATTATGTGTCTCCGAAGTGAATTCCTTGTTAAACATGGTTGTGGACAATGAAAAATGATGCTGAAATTAAATGAAATGAAAAAACACACCTTGCAAACCAAAAAATCAAAGAAAGAATACACATTCAAAATCAAGAAAACAATAAAACACCCAATCCAAATATTAAATTGCAGAGAACATAAAAGCTCAACTTGTGCCAAGAATAATTACAATGATTGAGCAAAAAATTGAAGCAACATAACATGCAATTGAAACACAAAAAATGCAAATGCAAATGTTTTCCACAGGGGATATAATAAGATGCGTCCCTAGGCATCAACAACTTGGCATCCTTGGACATAGATGGAAAGGCAAAATGTCCTTTGGCATCTTGCTATCTATGTAGTTCTAACCAAGCTCAAATTCTCCGAATCCATGGGCAACACTAGATAGAGATTGATCATGGAAGGTGAACATTGGCTATGGATTGTACAAACCTTAACCAAAAGGGCACACAAAATTACAATTATGCCCGTTTCATAGTCATGTTGCTCTTGTCATTATTCAAGTAGTGGTGTCGAATTTAATGATTACGGCCCTACTCACATATTCTTTTCACAACCATCATCAATTTGATCTAGATCAATGATGGGGAATGATAACACTACACCCTTATTGACCACAAACATTAACTCCTTTAATGAATTCAAAAACTCGTGAAAATTTGTGAAAATTTTAATTAATAGTAACATTGGGGAGGGATGTGGTCAGGGAGAAGACATGTCCTTGGGGATGGGCCAAGGAGATGGGGCCAGGGAAAATATGGTCCCCGGGGAGAAGGTGGGTTTGGGGAGGGGATGGGGCCAAAGAAAGGGTATGGGTTGGGGAAAAGAGGTTCTTTGGGGAGAAGGTGGGCTCGGGGAAAAGACATTCCCTTGGCAGTAGATGTGTCCTTGGGGAGATGGGGCTAAGGAGAAAATGTTCCCTAGGGAGAAAGTGGGCATGGGGAGGAGATGAATCTTCGAGGATGGATAGTGGTTAGGGAAGAAGTGGGTGGGGGGATGGTTCCTCAAGGAGGATACACAACACACTATGGGTTTTTTGATTGGTCAAAAAAATGATTATTGTCCTTTTTGACTACAATTGTAACTACTTAGTCATAAAAATCAATATGTAGTTGCAAAGGCCATTGAAATGTCATGTGATGTCATGGTTTTGTAATTATAATTAGTATGATGACTAGTGGGTTTTTTTGGATAGATATATTATTATTCTTGAAATTATAATTTAATGTGCTTTAAATAAATTAAATTAGTTATTTAAAAATACTCTGACTTTTGAAACTAGAATAATGATTTTTAGTCTCACAACATGATGATGTGGCATTCCACATGCAATCAACACCAAAACATGTCTTTTACAACTTGTCCTATTTAATTAAAATGGGAGAAATGACTCAAAAATGACATAACCAACTTTTTAAATGACTAGAAAAATGACTATACTCAAATATGAGCAATTACAAAAGACATGTTTTGTCATTGTACATGGTAATAAAATATTTGATTACTAGTTAACATGATGATTCATGCATTGCTTTGGATAAAATGAAGCATGTATTGGTTGGTCATTATGTTAAAGACGATGTCTAATCCTTCAATGTAGCTTTTTGCATCAAAATGTAAGTCCAAAAACTTTACCCTCATTACAACAAATCTTGTGTTTTGAATTAGACATAAAAATGACAATTAATTTTGTTCAACTATATTTATAATTTTTTAATCATAAAAATCATTAAGTAATGGCAAAAAACATCAATATGACACATCACATAATGGTTTTGCAACTATAGTCAATATGACAATTTGTTAGTTTTTTGGTAAATTATCATGTTATTTTACAATTTTTTATTCATTAGTTAATTAGTAGCAAGAACCATCCACATTTCTGACTAAACAATCCAATCTTCCATGATGATGACATGGCATGTTATATGCCAACAAGATGATGTGGTCCTATTTGTCAACATCATGATTCATGTCATTGATTTGATGAATTAATGTCATCTATTAGCTACCAGTTGAAAATATTGTTGTCCTTTGCGATTAATAACAATTTGGTCTTCCATGTGATGATGACATTGCATGCCGCTTAGCAACAAGGTGTGACAAATTTTCGTGGCAATCCATGATTTTTTATGACAATGTAAACTTTTATGTGTCTTGAATTTATAACACCAATATTTGTCATGGCATGCCATAATTTTTTATGTGCCATGAGGTTTTTAAAGTCATGAATTCACATGCATGCGTACATGTACCAAACAATCTATTGTTAATTTGTAATTATGACTACAATATTAATAATCATTTTTTAAAAAATGACACATAACTCCTTCATTGTTTAATTACTTAATTAAACATAAGAAATTTACTACATTTAATATCTTTAAATACACCTAGAATAGGTCACCTTATTAATTAATCAACCTAAGTAGGTTTATTTAGGTTCCTAGCTTTAAGTTTTTTGCCAAGTCAACCTAGGTAGCCTCATTTCAAAATGTTTTATCAAGTTTGTAACCACTTCAAAATTGTGTAACTAAATGTGATTGTGATGTGACTAGATGTGACATAATTATCCTAGGTTAATTTATTTTTTAGCCTAAGAATGCTTAGGTTAACTTAAATTAGGTTAGTAAGTAATATAGGTTGACATTAGTTCATCTTAAATTGACTTAAAGAGGTTTAGGTTTAGGCTAGGGTGGTAGGTAGTGGGTAGGTTGACCTATGTCAACCTAGGGTGGCTAAGGTTAATTCAAGGCAAAAAAATTTGAGCTTTATAACTTTGTGTTAAATATAATTAGTAGAACAAAATATGATAATGCAATGGATGAGGATTTTAACCCTAAAGTGAAAGTGAGGGGTTCAAGTCCTCACTATTGCAACCTATGATACTAATGCCATTTGGCTTAGGTTAAATAGTTTAGTCTAGGTTTCTTGGGTTAAGAGTTCAACATTTGTTTTTAATTTAGGTCACTTAGCCTAGGATAGGTTGTTTAAAATAGGTAGTTAGCCCAACTAGGTTTAGCTAAGTCGATTTGTGGCTACGTTAGCTACATGGGCTAAATTAAGTTGATTTTTGGTCATGTGTAATGATTCATAACGTGTTTATAGATATTTGACACATGTCATCCATCCATCAAGGTGTCTTTTTTCTAACATTCAATTAAATTAAATGACTAAATTGAAATGACATGCATTTTACACGTCATACCAAGGTTAATGATGATACGGAATTTCATTATTATAAGAAAATTTTAAAATCCTAATCATTAAAATGAGTGGGCTTTGCAACTAAACATCCCTCGTGATGAAATGGGTTTAATAACTCATTAATGACTAGTTGCATATATCCTTCTTAACTAGTATGTAGTTATAAAGGATAGTCACAACTCTCAAAATGTGTTGTGATATGGGGCCAAGGAGAAGGTGGGCCTAAGAGGGGATGATCTAACCTCGGGGAAAGGGTGATCCTTGGGAGTCAGGGAAAGGGATTTGGAATGTTGGGCAAATGAGAAAAAAATTATTTTTGGGGGAGCTGAAGTGGGGTTAGGTTTTGGTTGTGAACTAAAAGAAGCAATAGATGGGCTTCGAGGGGTGGGGGTGTCCAACTGAGTTCGGTTAACCATGGTAGGTTTGGTAAATGTCAAGGTTCAAGTCATTGGGGTTTGCAACTTTGATTGTCAAGACACATCACAAACTGCATTATATTTAATTTGTTGTTATTATTTAGTATTTGTCGTCCATTTGTGCCTTTCATTTGTGCTAGGGAACATGGAGCCTTCTTTTGGGGGGGAAGGGGGCTATGGAAACTAAAGAGCCATACCAAATTTGACTATGGGATTGAAACAAATTGGCCAATTTTAGGTTAAGATGCCAAAAAAATTATAATTTTGAGTCTAGATGTAAAGAATGATTCTACCCATAAACTAAAATATTCAAATATTCATACCTAATGGCAACATTTTCAAAAACATTCTAACCCTAAGCCCAAACACATGCTTTGGCTTGTGTTTAAATTGTATGGCTCAAGGTCTTACACTAGGCCAAAACATATTGACTTTTGAATATGTTTTTTTGCCTATGGCCTAGGGTGACTTCACATTAGGCCCAAGGACATTTGGTTCATGATGTTTGCAAGACATTTGTTTTAAGGTGTTCATAAGCCAAGTATCCTAAAATACTTGTATCCTAAGTTCCTAGGGTGTTTAAGATTAGTATCTTTTTGGGCCTATTTTGAAAAATTTTGTGGACTCAAAATCTTTTTGGGCTTGGGGGAGAATCTTTGTAGGCTTAGGGTTGAAATCTTTGTGAGCCTAGGGTCAAAATTTGTTTGGGGTTAAGGTGAGAATCTTTTTAGGATCAAGGTCAAAATTATTTTGGGCCTAAGGTGGGAATCTTTTGGGCTTAGGGTTTAAATTGTTCACATCCTAAGCCTTAGCATCTTAGGATTAGAAAAACATAAATCCAATATATTGTTCACATCCTACACCTTATATATATTGGGTTTTTTTCTTTTACAATATGAGAGATAAAGAAAGAGATATTTGTAAACATGTTACAACCTTTTTCATTGTTTGTTTGATGAGAGAAGGAAAAAAGAAAATTTATAGAAGGATCGCAAAGAACTTCTAGTGGGAACCATATAACAATTTAAAGCCAAAATAATAAAATTATTTTAATTTCTAAGTGTAAATAAATTCTAATTTTAAGCCTAAAAAAATTCTTACCTTTGGTTAGGCTTGAACATATTTTAACTTTAAGTCTTCATATCTTAAGACATGTTATCATGTCCCCAAGACCTCATATCTCTAAATCATGATGCCCCTTGTTGTGATATGATCAGGTTCTAAAACATGTCTACATGTCCCCAAGCTATCATGTTTTAAACCTTTGGAACTTTAAGGTTAAATGTTAATGTCTTTTTGTTTGCAAGTCTTAAACCCAATATATTGTTCACATCCTAGATCTTAGCATCTTAGGATTGGAAAACCTTCAAGGCTTAGGCTTTGAAATCCTCTTGTCCTAGGCTCTCAAACCTTATGGTCCTAAATTTTAAAAACATTATATTCTAAAATGCCAAATCTTAGGATGTGTAAGCCAATGTCCTAAGGACCATGTCCTTGCCTTTGGATAAGACAAAATTATATATGTTTTTGGGCACCATATCAATGATTACAACTATAGTTGTTCACACGCACATAAACCATATAACATAAATCACTTTAAATTCCTCACTTCCAAATTGCCCCCCATTTTGGGGTTAACTCATCACAAATTTAGAAGCTTCATGGGTTTGTTCCAAATCTGTGCAAAATTTGTTATTTCATAGGTTTGTATTGGTTAAACATGAATGTTGTGCATTATTTAAACACAAAAGTTGTGTTTATGATTTTCGTGTGTAAACAACATGAATAGACACATACAACATCTGTGTTTAAACAATACAAATAGGCATATGACATTTGTGTCTAAAAAATGCACATGATATTAGTGTTCAAACAACACAAGTAGATTAATGAAATTTGTGTTTATTCCATACGAACTTATGAAAAACACATTTCACACGATTATTATTACCAAATTGTGACCCATTAAGTTTGTGATCTCAAGTCCCTTTAAGCCAAATAACCATATAGGAAATGTTTTTTTAAATCCACCACGAGTGAATGTGTATTAATAAGTTGGGTGCAAATGTGAACCTAAATATTGTTAGTTGTTTAATTGCAATCCCCCCAACTCTTCAACTAAATGTGAACCATTGTGGGGAAAAACTTATGATATTCATACATAGGTTTCTAATTATAGGAATAGGTATCTAGGTTTGCATAGTGCATTGAGGACAAAACCATTTTCCAATTGGTAATTTTTCACTTGAATTTAGGTTGTGACCCAGAGGTAATGGTGGCATAAGACATCCCATATGTCAATATTTAAAAACATTGATCACAAATCAACATAATGGTAACATTAGTAGATTGTTCGCAAAATATACAACATGATTTAGTGGGAACAACCACAAAAGCTAGGTCAACTTGGCCATCAAATTGTAGAAGATGACACAATGCACAATCACATAGATGATATTTCCATGTTTGACCATGTCATCCTTCCAACAATAACATTTTGGAAGGTAGCACCTTTTATATATGCAAAATGATACACTTGCAATCACATCCAAGGTAATCAATGTTATTTGTTATAGGCACACATAATCTCCAAGTTTGAATATGTGAACTTGAAGTTCATAACCACCTTTTTGAATAGTGGCATCACACAACAACATATTTTGATATTGAACAATTGCCAAAATTTTCATAGTCATTAACATCCATTTCAATTAAAAATACACCAACTCAAAATATATTATTTAAATATGACAATTTTCAACATAAAAACAAGAAAGTAAATTAATTTTAAAAAAAATTAATTATGAAAACATGGCAAGTCAAATAAAAAATTTATGCAACTAATTACATAATTTGAAGAAATTTAATAATAAAAATAATTAATAAATAACCTTGAAACTAATTATGTTCTTCCCAAACATTTACATTAAAAGTTGAATATATTTTGATTATATTTTAGGAAAGTTGAAAGTTGATATGTGCATTTTATCATGTCATTGATTTGAAAATAGAAAAAAATCAATTTTCATCTATTTAAAATTTATTTTGTAAGCTGTGACATCTATCCAAATTTTGATGAATCTATTCAAATACAATTTAAAATATGGTTCTAGAATATAATTATAAACAAATCAAATAACATGTTCATATTAATCATGTTGAACTAAATAATATCCTCATTAGAAGAAAAATCAAAATTTACAATTGTCATATGCAACTATTTTTTAGTTGCATGTGTTAGTTGCAATTAAAAATTGCTTGATCATTTCGGACAAGTTGCATGTGTCCATAACCACAAATGACATGTTTATTAATAAGCCATGGATGAAATTAATGTTTCACATATACAAATGATGATTTTCTAGATAGTTATTTGACTCTTTCAAAAATTTGAAAACTATGGTTATATATCATAATTGGGTATTTGATTATTTGATAAACAAAAATATATATCATAATTAGGGCATTTGATTTTTTGAGAATTGCAAGTACCAACCTTAAAAACTATCTTGAATCATGTTCAAAGGGGTTTGGTGCACTTTATAATAATTGCCTCACATTTGTGCAAACCAATTTTGTAAGCTTTTGATTTTAGGCAAGTTCAGGTCCAATTCTAGGGTGTTTGAACTAGAGGTTGAACATTTTGCTAAAACCACCATTGGAATCATCATACTAGAAAATTGGCCTTTCAAAAAACTAGAATTATAAAATGAATAGGGATGTTGTTGAGAATGAATTAAATTTTATATTCTTCATTCTTGTTATTGATCAATTTGATTCAACTTTCTTACGTTTTATTGTAGTTCTATACCGATTGAAACATTTTCAAGGTATTATGTTTTTTGTTATGTTCTTATTGTTGCTGTGTTTTCATCTTATTTAGTCTGATTTTGTACTAATAATTGAAAAACAAAACTTGACAACAAAATACTTTCAAAAATAATTTATTGAGACTCAAAGTGTTTATGCAATTGAGAGATAAGTTTTATTCAAAACAAAACTCTTCTTCGTTTCCTTTAGACAAAATGTTCTTTTCACAATAATCATCCTTTTCCCCCTTTGGCAGGTTCTTTAATGTATATTCTTCTATCATAAGTGATTCAACATTCAAATGTTTGACTGGTAAAAATATAATAGTACTTGACCAGTATAATTGATCAAGATAGAAAATGAAAATCCCTAATCAATAATTGAAAATAAAATAAAGTAATAAATAGTAAGCTACAAGGAAAATTATGATTAACAATTGTCCTTTTTAAACATGTTTAGATTCTCTAAGTAAATAAGAATAACTTTTCAGGAAAAAAAAAGGTCTAACTGTGTTTTTAATGCAAATACTGGGTTTTAATTATTGGACATAATTAATATTATGTAATTGCTATTTTGGATTGTGTGGATTAGATGAACAAACTAATACCACACAATATAATTTATGTTTAGTTGTGTGGAATCGAGATAGAATAGGACTGAGATCCAATTTTGTTAAATGGAAACCAAAGGTTTCAAAAATCTGAAAGACTTAGTCCATAGTCTGCATGACAGGTTCATTCAAGAACTAAAAGCGTTTCAAGACCAGGTCCCTTTGATTGCTTTCAAGGGTTTTGTAAACATCTATGTTACTCTAAGCGGCCCGCTAGAAGAATACCCATCAGTATACCTTCTAGTCAGTAAATCATTGTCTTGAAAAGAAAATTGATTTTTCGGAAATGACAACTACTTGTGCAAGCATTACACTATCGCCCACTCAGTGCACTCGACAAAGCTCAATGAAGGTTAGTTCAGTCTTGCCTGGCAGTGGGGCTTCAGTGAACCTCTCTCTCAATGAAGTCCTCATTGGGAGTTGGAACTGAAAAGTCAGTCCTGCCCATACCCACATGCATATTTTATTTTCAAGGAGACTGAGGACGATGCCTGCCAAATTATTGCCATAAGGAAAGCAAGGGTGATGGGAAGAAGTGACATGAATATGGGTCTCACATGTTTTTCCCCACCACAGCTGACGATATACTACATCTGACATCCATTTCTCCATGTACACACCGCTCATAAAGCTCATCCAAGGTAGTCTCCCTTGCTACTCTCAATTTGTCGTGGTTAACTTATCAAGGTGTCAGATCTGTATTGAAAACCAAGTTCCTGCATTGCGGAAGAGTATGCGATCTGAGGAGGGGGTTTCCATTCTGCGAAAAGTACTTGGCTAGAGTTCTTAGTGTATGAGGAGGCTATATTCCTTAAATCAAGGTATATAGCCGCCTCGAAAAGACTAAGCAACTTCCTCCTGCGCCTTCAAAGTCTCTTGTACTTGCAAAAGAGACATAAGATGCCTTGTACTTTACACTGGGTAAGCCCTGCTGTAAGGGCATTATGCCCTGGACCTCAGGCTCCACCCTGGCTCCCAGGGCCTACGTGCCCTGACAACAGGTCCTTACTTACCACATAGTGACCTGCCAGAAATTTTGCAGTGTATCCCGAGGTGGTCTTATACAGCATTTTTTTTTTCATCCAGGAGCAGGTATGGCATTTCGATTTTCAAAATACCCCCGTACTGTTTCGCCTCGGTTTCCACTAAACTTCTGGCAGGGCTTCACGTAATCCCGTCGACCTAGAGTTTTACCCTACACGAAATGCCCCCATCCAAGGTGGGGGCATCCTGGGTCCCACCGGTCCAGGAGATATTGTTTCATATTTTCCCACCGTATCAGCAGAAGATTTTGTTTCATATGTCCTTGCATATCAACTCCTGCCATATTGGCCATTGATCATTACACCTGATAACGCCTTGCTGCAAGGCCATTACCGTATACTAAACTCTTAGAGGCCTCCTTCATCTATTATTAATATGAGCATAAGGTAAATGTTGATATCATTATATTTGGAAAAATAATGGTACCTTTCTTTTGAAAAATGATTCAAAATTTATATTTAAAAAAAAAACAGATGTGAACTACAAGGGAGCAGATTTGATGACAATGGAGATATTTGTAAAATAAAGGAAATATGAAATCAGTACCCAGAGTTTGGTCATAAAGGGGTGAGATTTTTTTTAAAAAATAAATAAGTACACTGCTATTAAATGGGGACTACCACCAAGTTCAATTGGCCATTTGAGTTTCATCTTGTTTTTGTTTTTCTCGAGGACCTTCATTGCTGTTGTCTTTATGACTGCTATAATTATTTCTAATTACGTGCATTAATTGTATTGATGTTGAGATTTTAACACTTTATACTGAAATTTAACAAAATTTCCTCACTTTGCAAATAAATGTTTAAAGTTGAAACATGGGTTTGGGGTGAAAGGAGGGCCTAAAGGCAAGCTTTCTTTGCGATATATGAAGAAATGATCCACCCAAAACTGGGCATTTGGCAAACTCTTTTAGATTTAGTGAGTATGGAAATGAGTTTGCCCCTGTCTTGAATTGCTAATGCACAACTCACAGGCTACACAAGTTATTTCTGCTTGGCTGATTGCAGTGAGTTTGGTTGGTGGAAAATTTCACTAAAATAATTTTGTCCGGTTTGGCTGGTGAGAATTGGACCTAAAATAATTCTGTACAGTTTGACTGATGGAGAATTCAATTAAAGTAATTCTGTCCACTTTGGCTTGTGGAACATTGAATTAAATTAATTCTGTAATATATAGTTTGACCTCTGGGAAATTGAACTAAGATAATTCTGTCCAGTTTGATTTCTGGAAATTTTAATTCAAATAATTTTGTCCAATTTGACTTGTGGTCCATTTTGGCTTCATGCAGCATAAATCATAATAGGTGAACTGCTTGTTTACCCAGAATACATTTTTCAGGCAGCAGTTAGCAACTTAGCCCTGTTTGCTTTTACGAGCTACAAAAGAGAGTACACAAATTGGTAGCATTTTTAACTTGTGAATCTTTCATGATTGCTATGTTTTGTGCGTTGGATTTCTTAGTACTTTAATTTGTATGTTCTACTTGCAAGCATTTTAATCTGGATTCCATATGTTGTGTGGAGCTGATGTTTCTTGTTTTTAAATTGTCTTTCAAGTACATGGAATTGCAACATCAAGAGATATGGAAAGTGATGGGATACCCCACTAATCGACCTTGTGCAAGGAAAACAAAAATCCAATAAAAGATCAATGGCTCGATCCATCCCAAAGGAGATAAAAAAGGAAGGCCAAAGAAAGGCCAAAAGATGCACAACTCATAGGGCCCAAAAAAAAGGAGAGAGCTAGTTTTTCTTGTGGTAGGAAGCTATCTCACCCACGGCCCCTCTATTGTCACTTGCATGCAATCGTGAGATCTAGTAATAATGGGAAGTTTAGAACAAACATCATTTGCCAACACAATCTTCCTTTCTATAGCAAAGGTTAAAGCACATTGGAGAGCAATACTAACACAATGCTTGAAAAATTGAATGAAAAAAGACAAGGATAAAAAACCTCCTGATTATCTATCGTGAAAAAGAAGAATGCACTTCCTGATGAAACAATCCATATCATACCTAGGTGTGTAGTGCACCTCCATGGCATTGGAAAAAAATGGTGCCCTTCCTGAAGCCTTTTGTACTTGCAAATCTTAGCAATGGCATTAAGTTCCGCAATTGCACCTGTTGGTTGACTAATGACACTTGAAACCACCATCTTTCGTGTCAGGTCATTAACCACCACATTGACAACAAATACTTGGTCCTTTCGAGTCATGAAAAGACTAGCTCGTAATGAAACTCTTGATATAAAGGTGTATCACCGTTCTCTCCAAATAGCATGTCCATTATCTTGAACAAAGGCATACATGACATTTTAGATGGCATCATGTGTGGCTATCCATTGACTTCCAAATGGGCAATGAATAAAATGTGTGTTAGATGTGTCCAACTCGTGTCCATTCACATGTGAAAAGACTAAATGCTGAGGGTTGAATCAAATCAAAACGAAAACGCAACACTAAGGTGAAAATAGAATTTGCGATGCAAAATGAACAGATAGATGGTTTAGTAATCGACCATAGCCTTACCCCCTTGCCTAAATAAGAATGAATGTAGGTTTTAGATGTTAAAGAAATGGAGTCATCCTCCAAGATAGACCTAAAAGATGTGTTGTGGTGGATGTCCATAAAAAAGAAGCTTGTAAATTTAGGGCGCCAATAACAGTCAAACTCTCAAAATAAAAGTGCATCTCCTTAGCTGCAAGAAGAAGGCCATCTCCTGCTGCATGCAGACATGATTAAAGTCAGTGTGGGCCCCCTTCAACATACTCCTCCAAAACGGGCCTAAAGCACAAATACAGAACCACCAAATCCTAACTTCTTAGGAAAGTAGATGGGGCACAATCCTCCATAAAAAAGGCCTAAACCACCAAAAGATATCGGTAGTTGAACCTAATGCCTTGCTAAAAGGCCCTAAAAAAACTCCCACGATCCTAGAGCCATAATGTCCCCACATACTTACATAATTTTCTTGTCGAAACTTGCCAAAATAAATAAGAAGGAAAAAGGAAGAGGAATTGTTCATGTGGGATAAGAAGGTCGGTGAGCTACACATGAAAACAATATGCCCAAAGTAACTTGGGGGTCTCCTGAGAGAGGAAAATCATTAATATGCACCATGTCTTAAAATAAAGCTTCATCCAAAAAATGTGTGGCAAAGTCTTGAAAACCCACTAGCACACCCAAAATGCATAAGCCATTTATGACCAAAATGCAGCTTTAAGGAAATCTCTATGCTTGGAAAGATCCTTAATGGACTTTAAAACTTGCACTTTGACACCTTGACCTTAAGCCCAACTTGGGTTAATTGGGTCGAAAGGTGGTCAAAGGCATGGGAAAACTCATTCATGGGCCTCATGATGTGGGTATCATTCGCTAAGGATGGAAAGACACAATTGGAGGCTCGTTCAATGGTCTCCAATAGAGTTCAATAATGGGCCAAAACAAATAAAAGACCTCTTAAGGGGTCACCTTTCCTCATGCCTGAAAATGATTCAATAATGGTGACCCCTTCCACATGCTGGCCATGCTAGTAGTAAAGAAATGAATGAGCACCATAAAATAACTTAGTAAAAGGGATAATGTTCACCAAAAGCCCTTCAACATTTCACAAATTTTAAAAAATAACAGTTTAAGAAACACTATTAAAAGCATTTTTGATGTTGACCTTCATCATGGCCCAATCAAGGGTGCAAGTCGAAGAGGGCTCAAATGCCAAAAGGGATGGCTTCATAGCCGCTAGGGGTCGATACTCCAAATTAATGGGGGGATAGGTACTCCTGAAATGGCCCTTGAAGCTATAAGATAATGGAACGACTAATAAGTCAAAAAAACACCTCGCCTATGACAATAGAATGAAAACCACCAGTGTCCTTTGCCATTACTAGTAGTTTGTTAGCCCCTAGCATTAGGGCCACCGACCTAGGGATATCCCCATGAACAACAGTAACAACAATCTAGAAAAACCCTAATGATGGGTCCTCCGGTAAGAAGCATGTTGAGATATGCTCATATACCATCTTAAAAAGCCCATTTGAAGACAAATGGGGAGTAGTGGCTAAGGCTTGGGTAAACATAGAAAAAGGTGTGCTTAGGCTAATAATAAAAAATAGGTGGAGGGACAAGGTTTGAAAAAAGGGGGTGTAATTGGCACAAGGTAGCCACAATGTCCTTTGAAGGAATAACTAGTGTCATGGGCTAGAAAACTCCAGTTGTGTGACTATACTCACTGACTTTCCTTAAAATTAGGCATCAATGAAAATGAGTGATAAAAAAATCTTCACATGAGTGATGAGAACCGGGTGCATAAAAGGCACGTGAAGACTTGTCTTAAAGAGAAAACTAGTCACCCACCATAAACCTTTTAAAGCAAGTAGAAACCTTTCGTTGACCTAAACAACCTCCTTAAATAGAACATAAACACCAACGAAACAACAAGAGGAAAAGAACCCATGTTAATTTGTTCATCGAATTTCGAGCAATTCGATCAAGGGGTAAACAAAAAGCCTATTTGACCTCATCTTGGATGATTCAAAAGATCCTGGGAAACAAACGAAGGCACATGAAGCGAGATTCAAATAGCCCTAAAATGGAGTTAGACTGAGCTTGAAGCCAACCCCAAGAAGTAAGAGGAATAGAACAAGGGAGAAGCACAAGATGAGAGGACACTTGCAAAGAAAAAACAATTTGGCTAGCTTGGGAAATGAGGCTAATGGGAGGGTGGGCACTCTTGACATGCCTTGAAAGGCCACCTAAAAGGTAAAAGCTAAAACAATGAAGTCAAAGGGTATTTTGCACTAATGAGGGATGCAAAGAAGGAACCATTAAAATTAAAAATTAAAAATTAAAAAACCTTTAAGAAGCAAAAGTTCAAGTGCCCCAAACAAAACAAAAAAAAAACTATAGCCAAAACCCCTAGGAAGCAAAAGCCCAAATAGGTTTCCCCCCACAAATTTTTTAATAATTTTTTAAAAAAATTTAAATTAAAAAAATGATGAAAACTTTCAAGAAATACTTTCATGTCATTGTAGGAGTTCGCTAGTAATGATGGGCCAAAACGCTGTAAGAATGCAACAAGAAAATATGTATTTACAAATGGAGGAGCTAGTTGGTGGGTCCTGTCATGGTGCTCATCATAGTTTTCCTGCTATCACTCGTTGCCACATTTCTTTTCACTATCTTTTCAACAACACACTTCCACCCCCCAGTGCACCATTCCCCACTCTCCTTTTCTCCATTGTCAGTTTTGGCTACAATTCATTTTCCCTCCTCTACCATGATCGCTTATAAACCCTCCTAGTGCTTTCACATTTTCTTCACAAATTTCTCATCCATTTGAAGAAAAATAAGAACTTTTTGAATAAGAAACAACTCATCGAAGCCTTTTTTTGCATTGCCATGCATGTATTAGTTTACAAAATTTAATGTAATCATTTTTCATTTCTCACTTTTGAAGATGTAAAATCTTGGCATCACCTCACCTACTGCATTTATTGCATAATTTATAATTAACCATTCCCAAGACTTGGGGATGGTTTTGTAAATTGCATTGGACTCTTTCTTGGCAAGAACCTTTGCTTTTGATTGTCTACTTGCTTGAATGTTTGTTTCATTCAAATTCCATTTATGATTTGTGGAATATTGGTGTTGGCTATACAATGTTTGTTAGTTGTTGTAAAATGAAAGTTGCAAGAATTAATAATAAGACCTTATGTTTTGCAAACTTCAAGACATTTAATTTGTTTTATATGCTTAATTTTAAATGTTTGCACTTGAACGAAAACCACCAGGTGTACCTTAATATTCCCTTTCAGAATTGTGTAAGCCTTGTTTGTGTCAGTTTGGCAACCTTCATCTTTAGGTGGTGCAACAACATGAACAAGCCACATTCATACATAGTTAATGCCCAAACAATGATTGTTGAATATTCTTTTTTTGTTTTAGCACTTTTCCTGGTCCCATTTGTTTGGATTTGGTTTGACCATTCAGATGATCATAAAGGGAGCTCTTGAAGATATGTTCCACGATATGTTAGCCCTTTGCAAATAACAAGTTCTTCTTTCAACAATATCCATTGTTTCTTTCAATGCTTCATTTGTCCATTTTTATTGCAACCATTGGAATTTGACAAACCTTTGTTGGTTTTTTTCTTGGCTATGTTTCAAAAATAGGCAACACATTCCCCTTGTCCATTAGTTGATTGAACATGTTATTTTGTCACCTTTGAGGCACAATCAAGTTCATCAACTTTTCACTCCTCCTAGTAGCAACCTTTAAGGAGTTGGGGGTTCATGTTTTGGCCCAACTAGTGGTAGGCCTCCCTCTTTCCTAAACACAACCCAAAAGATGAGAAAATGAATTAGATTTAGATATGTTGTAATTGCATATGTCTATAGTGGTTTAGTAGAATCTATGTGTGTAAAAGTCTTCAAATTAATTCCACATTACAATCACATTTGATGTGGATATGCAGGTCATGGGTATGAAGTTAAGTTGTAACAAGGTTGAACTTTATGAAATTTGGTCCTCTTTGCACTCCTTTCAACTCAAATTTTTTTTGGAATAGATTATGCAAAGTAATAATAATGTAAGTATTTTTTTGTACTGCTTTGTGTAAACTTGATCTATCATATATGTTTCTACATTTGGTCTTGGTTCTAGTATTGATAAGTATGTTTGTTTTATTCCTTTGTTTCTTTTTATATTCGTTTTTTGCAATTTTTTCTTTGTTTTTTACCTTAATTTTTCCTCCTTTACATCATCTACTTTTGCTTTTGAACTTTGACCTATTGTACTTCTAGGAAGTAGAAGTTTTAGTTCATTCTCTATGGTATCTAGTAGAGAAGACATATTTTGTAGAAACACAATTGATATAAAAATGAGTTTTCTTGCATAGGTGATTTCAGCTTTGCCCATGTAACTTGTTGTCTTGTTGTACTTCTTGGCGAAAATGCAAATTGCTCAAAAATCAACTTGTTGGCTTCTTGTTTGGGTTGGTAGTACATGCTTGTAGGATCCAAAGATTGGATTTAGGTTGTTAATAAATGTGCATGTTTGTGAATGGTCCAAAAATCATATTCAAATTACCTTTGGTGAAGTTTATGCATTGTAAGATTGTTAAGGTTTTTCTTATTAATGTTCAATTGCATGCTTTTAAATGTAACAAACTCACCCCTCTAACCAAACATTTGCCCTTACTCTTGTTGTTGAAATTTTCTTTAAACTGGCCCAAAACACCCCCATAACCATCATAAACCCCCGTTGCTTGTGTTTTTGGAAGGTTGAGAAAATGGACCCAAATCACCTTTAGACCAAACATCCCATTTGGTAAAGATGCGCAATTTATTCCTCTAATCGTTTCATATGGCACCCATAACCAAAGAGCCAAAGTACTACCATACTTCTTTGCCTCTAGTTATGGTTTATTGTATAGATTAAAATGTGCAACTTCACCCTACCATCAAACAAAACCCCACATCATTGTGGTCATAAAATCTTCGCACCAAACTGCTCTTAGCCCCATAACTACACATTAAAATCATCCTTATGGACCAATGGACCAAAGAGACCACTCGAATGTTTTTCATCCAAATGTTCAATTATAAATACTACTGTGATTTGTGCCATTGGCTCAAGTGTGAACTTGTTACAAAATAACATGAACTCAACCTATCAACATTGTCCCACATCCTAAATCCAAATCACAACACAAATTCCATTAAATTTGACTTGTCAAGATCTTTCCAACAACACCAAAGGCACATCACAATTCCTTTTTTCTTGAATTGAATGGTACACATTCAAGTGTTACCACGTCCTCAACTGATTTTTCCTTCCAAAATCTGATTTTTTGGAATTTATTTGAATTTTCAGCGGCAGAAATCACTTAAAAATCAATATCTCCCACATTTTGAATCCAAATCTTACCAAATAAATTCCATTATATCCTGCTCATCAAGATCTTTCCAACAACACCAAAGGCACATTCCAATTCCTCCGAAATTTTTAGCTATGATTTGATTTAATTTTCCTTGAAGAAATCATTCAATATTCAAGAACTTCTGCACCGCAAGTCCAAATGCCATGAAACCAAGCTGATGCACCCCTCCTAAAACAAAACAAAACAAACGACCTTTGTTCAGAGATAAATGTTGTTGAGCGATAGAAAGGCCACCAGCAAACAATCACCGACTATTCGAACACAGTCCTCTGAACAACTGAGGCTGTGTCTACCCTAGAACAGATTTGAGTTGTCGCTGGTAGAGTTGATCAGCTTGTAGTGGGTTTGTTTAATTAAATGCAACCACCCCTCCTCTTTTCTGGTTATAATTTTGTAAAGGACTTTGAGAAATTGCCTGAAAGGAGCCCTACTTGTTCATTGCACAAGATGTTTTGGATGAAGAGCAGTAAAGTACCTATGATGGTTTGGGGGCAGTAAAATGACTTTGGGCCAGTATTTATGCATAGGATGATAGGCTTGCAAAAGGCGCTACATAGTTTAACGATTACTCTTGATTTTGCCAGATAGAATGATTTTTTTCACAGGATTTGCTGTTAATAATCTCTCACCTTTTGGTATCTTAATTTTTCATTTTTAAGGGTGAGGAAACAATAAGTAAACCATCTTCCATGTGAGAAATATTATTAAAAGCTCAAATACTGAGAATGAGTGGAGTTGCTGTAAGTATATTTGAAAGGCACCTATGTTTATGATTATCCTTGCTAGAAAAGACCTTACATCTGCTCCTTAGGAGTAGGTGGAAAATTATGCCTACTTGTTTGTAGGTGGAAGTTCCCTCCCACACTTAAGGAGTAAGTGTAAGAAACTTTCCCCTCTTATGCATCAGCCCTCATCCTCTATGTACATTTAGGTTTACATTCATTTAGGTTTATGATAATGTTTGGCTTGTGCTTTATGATGGTAAAATCCACAATTGGGGGACATTCACAAATGCTGGGACAGACCTTGTTCTAGGCCCCAAATGCTCCCATCATGGGGCTCCACCCTACATTGAATTCTCGTCCACCAAAGTCAATCCTTATTGGTACCAGACACCGGGTGACCCCACCTGCCATAGAAACCTCTATAAAATTTCTCATTTTATGCACAGGCGAATTCTCACATGTAATTATGGTCTTACACCAGCCAACAGGGCTGTTCTTGTAGGCAATGCATGTAAGAGCATCTCCAGTAGTGCTCAGTATGTGACTCTGCAAAAGTTTTTTTCACATCCAAGTTTGGTTATTTACTTTTCTGTAACTCCACCCATAAGATTGAAACTACCTAAGTATAGGCAAGTCGGTAAGAAATGTCAGTGAATAGTATTATGTAAGTAATTAGGTGAGGCACTTTGCGGTTGCTAGGTATGTAGATGGCTCTAACCTTAGAGTCTGGAGTGTTTGACAGAGATGAGGAAGAGAGAGAAAGTGGGGGTGGGGACAAGAAAACAAAGATTTGGAGGAGCTGAAATCGGATGTGTGTTTGAACAAGGAGTAGAGAGGAAGTCTAGAGCCTCGCATCTGCAGTAAGTCGGAAGATCCACCAGGTATGGAAAAAAGCGGGTGAGCTAGCTCCGGCAGATCGAGAATCAACATTTTGTGGAAGCTCAAACTCTTGCAACCAGCAGCTGGTCCACATTGAAGGTCAGCTCATGCTACTGAACTTTCAAGTTCAAGATTGTTAGAATAATGTTCAGAGTCATTCAAATGGGTGCATGCATCAGCAGCTTATATATACGCGCGCACATAGTATACACATGCATGATCTTGGAAGATTCGAAGTAGAAGAAGAAATCAGTGGGGCCTCATGCAGGAGCAGCTGGTTCCCAGCAGGATATATATGTAACCATGTTGTCGAATCTCATGGGCGCTAGATGTTGATCTGGTTCGTTTTACAGGAGCTCTACCTTGCTGACTAGATCCTGGGTGCTGCAGGTCAACATATATAATAAGCACGGCAGCTGCTTCTTCGATGCCTGGTCCACATGTGCTGCAAGGTCCTGCAATGAAGAATGTGCATGTTTGCTTCCTGCTCTCGGTCTCTCTAGTGGCTGCATCTCTCCAGCTGCTGATCTACACTGAATCTGCAGTCTGTGAAGCAGTTTCA